>VTLG01010577.1_pt1 | contig 21099 bp, 15 predicted proteins | sample 4694571 | NCBI WGS metagenome assembly VTLG01 (sample SAMN12604809, study PRJNA352737) | marine metagenome | biome: ENVO:00000447; feature: ENVO:00000209|ENVO:00000569|ENVO:01000036; material: ENVO:00002151; isolation source: viral sequences binned using virsorter ... | reverse complement strand
CCGAGGAGTCCTTTTTTTTCTTCCGTTTTTCCTTCCATTTATTTATCTTGCCTTGTAGGAATTTAGTAAGTTTCTTCTTTATTTGATCAAAGAATGGGGTGGCTAATGTTGTAGTAGCTACAGCAGCTACAGCTGCATATGTAGCAGTTGTAACAACCTCTGCTGTGGGTAAAGGCATCTGTATATCAATTACAGGTATCTTTACACTTGGTGCAGCGGGTTGTTCTGTTGTTTCCTTTGTATCTGCTTTAGTCTCTTCAGGAGCCTCTAGATCGGCTGGAGGGATCACCATGGGGCGATATGATGGAATCATAGCCGAAGGGGGCTTCAGCTCGATTCTAGGCAGGTCTATGGGCTTAGGAAGATTAGGGGTTGGGAGGTTTATTTGCAATTAAGTATGCCTTATAGTCTGCTTTGACTTGTGATGTCCACACAGCGTTGCAGATTGCCTGAACATCTGCATCCTCGCCCGATATGTTTGTATCAACTAGGTTATCACTTGCATCAAGTGTTCCAGGGGTTAATAGATGTCTATGAAAGGAACGGGTAAGTTCTTTATCATCTTCTTTGATGATGGTTGCAGTTCTTACCTGTATGTTCCATTTTTGAACGATTTCTATTTTGTCGTTTTCTTGTGTTTTTGTAATTGCCATTTAAGGAAGCTCTCCGAGCTAAATAGGTTTATGGCTTAGTTTAAAGACGTGCTAACGGTCTAAGCAACTTCATAAGTTGTACATGCTCTGAATGTTTCATTTAGAAAAACACTCTCGTTACCACTAATTGCTGCACCACCTGATGTATAGAACCATAAATTTGACACACTTGCATGGGCACTAACCTCATTTGTACGATAATCCCACGCTGTACCACCACAAAATGGTTGGGTACTGGTATTAGCAAAAGGAAGATTATTTATAGCTACATGAGAAGCAGAACCACCTGAACTTGCGGTAGTAATTGCCCAGAAAACATGGACGACTTTCCCAATTTTTATATAACGACCAGTTTCACTACTTAGAGAAGGTCCATTAGTAAGTGTAGGTGTCCATGTGCCAACTTCATAGTCGTCCAAAAGCTCCGAAGTCTTTCCTGCCGTATCTGAAGTAGCACTAAAGTCAATACCGTGTCCAGAGGTTCCTATTACTAGATCGCCGTCAGCAATTTGTAAGTCTCCAGTCGTATCTATACGGACTCTTTCTGCAACTGATCCTCCTGTAGGACGAGTTTTAAATACAATATCTGCATCATCAACTGCTGACGCTCTTACCGCTTCAATGCCAGCAACTTGATTATCATTATTATCGTGGAATTTTAAAAGTCCAAATTGATTTCCATTAGAACCAGCAGCATTAGTTCTATTGAAATTCAGTCTTGTATTACCTGACGCTCCTGTAATTGATACATCTGTTGATGTTGTAAGAGTAGTACCATCAAACGTAAGAGTTGATTCACCAATTAAAGTATTAGCAGAACTAGAACCAGTAATAACTCTGTTATCTGCATTGGTGTTTATTGTTATAGCAGCAGCAGCATCTTCAAAAGCTGGAGGTGATCCAGCTCCTGTTGATGTTAATACTTGTCCATCTGTACCTGGACCTATTGTTGTAGGATTACCAGAGGCATCATATGATATTATACGACCATCTGTTCCACTGGCCATCTTGTCTGTAGTTACAGCATCATCTGCTATACCTGTGGTTTTTACTTGTGTTAATGGCATTAATCAGATACCTCCTCTATTCCTATAGCTTTTTTTTCTTCCAGTGTTGTTAGCCTAAGCCAGTTCGCTGGGTATTTAATACCATTAGATGTAAAAGCAATATCTAATGGAAGTTTTTTACCATTTAGTTTAAATGTCATAATTGTAGTTTATCCTGCATTAGCATACTTGGAAGGTTTTTCAGCAAAAGCTAGAAAGATATGAGTATCATCGCTCAAATTAAGTTGTGAATAAGCACCCGTATTATGTTCCCTTACTTTGAATCCAGTTGATAAGAAATCAATAGACCTCTTTTGATTGAATTTACCAAAGTTATTGTCATCCGGTGATTCTGCTGACTCATTGTCTGCAAATAACACGTTACTTGATGCTTCTTCATTAAAAGGACTTCTTGAATTATCCATAATTGCCCAGTGTCTATTAGTACCATTATCAATATTTTTTATCATTACGAACGCAGGTCTAAATCCACATTCCACATATGGACCTTCATTTAGACCATTTCCTTCATAACTTCCAAATTTACTATACCCTTCAACACTTGAAAAACAATAAGCAAAAATGGCTTGACCACTTTCATTAGAATCATTTCCATTAGTCACATAAAAAACTGAAGAAGTTGGATTTGATATTCCTAAACTTCCTCCCCCAATTGCAGCCGTTAGATTTAAATAAATATAATCCAAAGATGCATCTTGTGGGTTTACAAAATTAATCTCCCAGTTTCTACTAGCTGTAGATCTGTTTTTAAAAATAACAATTTCAGGGGCCACTCCTAATCCATGCCCTACTGATTGTCCTAGTGTTCCATTACCTGTATAACTTACAAGTGAAAACCCTGCAGATGGATTTGCACTTACTGATGAATCAATATCTCCAGTTGTATTAGCCGAAGCAGTTCCTCCGCCTTTCCAGTTCCAAGAAACATAAGTACCACTTGAGTTATTAACTGCATTTTCTGTCCCTACTTGGAATCCTGTTGAACTCAAACCATTAATAAGTTGAGTTCCTCCACTTGATTCTGCATCAGGTTCGTTAGAAACTAAATAGTAATTTGCACCACTAATTGTGTTTGCCAAAATATTATAATTAGCACTATCTCTACGTTTTACCCAAACCCAATCAGCTTGTATTCCTGTTGTTATAGTCTGTGTACTACCTGTTCCGCTATAAGTCTTATCTACAAAATGCTCTTCAGGTTTTGTAATCGTTGGCTCAGCTAAATTCTTTGTAGAAAGTTCTTTAAATCCTGCTGGTGGAGTATGAGCAAAACCTTGTTGACCAAAATTCAAAGTACATGTACCTAAGTTATTTATTACTTTCGGGAACATTTTTGTTCCACCTGTAAATGTATTTATTGGATATGTACCTGCTGCTGGATTTCCCGCATTTCCACTATCGTCATTAACCCAAGTATTATCTACTCCATACCAAATTTTTCCTGCGTCAATATCAATTGCAACTTGTAAAAGATTACTTGAAGTGAAAGCAGGATTCCCATTAATTGCTGTTCCTGTTCCTGTTGCATAACGAGTTAAAGGATCTTGAGAATATGCAAAGTAACCATCATCAAAAGTTCCTGAAGTCCCTTCTTTATAACTTAGAGGGGACCAACCTACACCCCATCTTGTTGTGTCTGTTGATTTGACCTCAAAGTAAAATTTTCCAGAACTTGCTCCATGAGTACCATATATCGTGGGCCAACTATCTGTACCACTTACACAAGTTAAATTTCCTTCTTTTATTTCAAGATCACTAGCGTCCGAAAACTCGTTCAAAGTGCAATAATTATTGGTTGGAGTATCTGTTACCGAATCATTTGCTGGAGCTGCTGCAACAGAAAAATTATTAGGGGTAAAGTTATTATCATTGCCAGACGAGTCTTTGCCTAACGTTGTAGCTGTAGTTCCTGAGTTATCTTCAAAAGTTAGATGGAAACCATTAGTACCATAAGCTCCATCATATTTTTTAGGAAGCCATTGTCCTGTATCTGTATGTGCTTCAGCAAAACTAGAAGGTGCAACAATCGAGCCATCAACTAAATGGACGTCTGCCATATAACCGTCAAAATTATAATAACCATCATTTCTAGAGCCAAGTCTTGTCTCATTAGTCCCATCACCTAAAGGAATCCCTGGAACTGATCCAGAAAAAGGAACTAAAACATTGTTGACATAGCAGGTTACTACATTTGAGTTGTTTTGAAAGACTAAATGAAACCAAGCTGTTGAATCTCTAAAAGCTGCAGTACTTTGAGTACTAGCACCTCCTCCAGTTATATGAGAATCAATTTGTAAAATTCCACCATATCTACGGAAAAAGATACCTGAGTTTGTTCCATTTTGATTAGAGCCGTTAGAGTCCCAAGGTACTTGCCAAACATTATAATCTCGATGGGCATATGCTCTCTTTAACCACACAGAAAGAGTATATGTATCACTTGAGCTTGAAGTTCTACTTAAATAAGTATTACTTTCTCGTCTAAATCTTAAAGCTCTTTTAATCTCATAATCACCAGCTGCACTGGAACCCATTCGTATTGTATCAAAAGGCATATCACTTCACATCTAAACTAGCTACCGCATGTATATTACCAGCGGCTACGACTAAATAATCTATCCTATCTACAGCATTAGCAGCTGTTGAAAGAGTTGGTGCTGTTCCACCTGTCCATTTGAAAGCTGAGTTCCATGCTGCTGTACGTGATCCCGTGCCATCTTGCGTAATTATGATGGACCCCGATTGACCAGCGACCTCATTACTTGGATCTTGAAATGTTGTATTTTCAGCTAAAGTTATAGAATGATGACAAGCAGCACCCATATCTAAAGTAATACTATTTGATGAAGAAGTTGTTGCTAATATTTCTACTGCAACACTATCATTAATAACTAAAGGTCCAGTAATTGTACCACCTGCTAGAGGTAGTTTAGTTGTATCATCTACAACAAAATCTATATTACCATCAGTATCATCATAAGTTACTGTAATACCAGTCTCAGTACCATCTAACATGCCTCCTACAAAGTCTTCAACTTGTTCTTGGCTTAGTTGAGTATTAGTATCTGTATTAGTAGTATAACTAGGTACTACCCATTCCATACCATTGCTGGTATATTTAAGGAATTTATCTGTACCACTAGGAGCTGCATGTATATCTAACTTAGCTTCAGTAATTGAATCGTCTGCTAACTTACTACCTGCAATAGCTGCTGAAGCATTTATATCAACATTAACAATAGCTCCATCTACTATTTTAGCAGATGTAACTGAATTATCAGCTGGAACATTTACAGTTGTTGCTGTACCAATTTGTGTTATAAAACATACAGAACCACTTGGAGGTCCATCACAGAATCTAATTCCATTACTACCGTCTAAGTAGAAACCTTCTTCATTTGTATCCCAACTTCCACTATTAGGTTTCTGTACAACACCGTTTAGGACTACAATTAACTGAGCAGCACTAGTGATACTTGCATTTGATGCACCATCAAATAAATCAAATTGTGTAGCACTTCCATCAAATGTTAATGATCCATCATGTGCTTGGCCATTGGTTTTAATAGTTAAGAATTTATAATCACCAGCTGACGTAACTTCCTTCCATTCACCACCTGCGTCATATGCACCATCGTACACATACATCGTGTTGGCACCTGTATCGAAGAATAGATCACCATCATCGTTAGATGAATCACTATTAGCAGTTTTAGTACCTACACGATATCTATTACCAAAGTCATTTATATCTGTACTTAAGTTAACTAAGTCAGATTCTTTTAGTGTTGCTTTATGATAATTATATATATGACCAGAACCAGTGGATTCTACCATCATAGCAACGCCATTCGCAACAGTAGTACTGTGGAATGCAGAATTAATACCATTAATAGTGACTGTAGAACCACCTACAGTTCTACCTGTAGTACTGACACCAGATCCATTTACAACTAAACCTCCAGCATCTGCAATACTAATTACAATACCAGATTGAGGTTGACTATTAGGAAATGCTGCATCAGTAGCAATAGTATCTAAACCACCTATTGTAGCTAATTGAGTAGTAACATAATCTACAACAGCTCCTGATGTAGGAATATGAGAATCACTATCTGATATGGTTGTTTGCTCACAACCTATCATACCGATCTCAACTGCATCATTTGCAATTGTTACAGCACCTGTACTAGCTAAAGTTACATCACCTGATATAGACACAGCTGTAGGAACAGTAGATGCGTTACCTACAATTACTTGCCCTTCAGGTACTGCAGCAAGTTTAGTATGTGCAATAGCTGCACTAGCTGCTACAGAATCATTAACAACAGCAGCAGATGCTAGTTGATCTGCTCCTATTGCGTCATCCGCTACCATAGCTTGTTCTACAGCATCATTTGCTATAGTAATAGCACCTGTGTTAGCTAGTGTTGCATCGCCTGATACTGTTACACCTACAGCTACATTTGACCCATTACCAACAAGGATTCTACCATCTGTTAAAGAAGCAAGTTTACTATGAGCAATACCAGCACTACCACTAATATCTGCGTTTACAATTGTTCCATCAGCAATAGCTGTTGAGTCAACTGATCCCGCTGCATAGTGTGCAGTATCTATAGATCCATCTGCATAATGTTCAGAATCAATAGCGTTATCTGCTATTTTATTACCATTGATCGCATCATTTGCAATCATTCCATTTTCAACAGAAGTACTAGCTATTGTAAATGCACCTGTATTAGACATGGTTACATCCCCTGAAGGAGTAACTGCGGTACCTACACCACTACCATTACCTACAAGGATTTTACCATCAGCAATAGGTTGTACGCTTACATTCGTATTGATTCTATCATCAATAGCTGCAGCTGTCATTAGATAGTCATTACTATCAATAAAAGCTTCTGTACTATCTAAAGTTTCAGTAGTTTTATTCCATTTAAGTTCAACAGCTTTTTCAGATTCTTGTCCTGAATATAATGTTTGTCTAAAGTCTTCATTCAAATCTTCTGATCTAATAGCTGATCCTGAAAAGAATTCAGCTTTTAGACTATCGATATTTGTATCACGATATATTCTTATGGCTTTACCGTTTGTGCCTGAAGCACTATTCAATTGTATTTGAGTGGCATTAGCAAACGTGAATGCAGTTGTATCTATTTGATCTATAGATACTTTAACATCAGTTTTTTCTAAATATGGAAATGTGAAGGAGAAAAGAACGGTGGAATTGTCTCCTGTATAATTATTCTCAGTAACGTATGCCATAAAATTTTATTTGTAAATGTTTAACAAGTCACGAGCTTCATCGTGTTGTTGGCGGCTAAGTTCAGGATCGTTATTTCTATTGTATGCAGCTGCTTTTTCCTTGTTTCTAGCCATATTAAGTGCAATAACATCAGGATGTGTTTGAATCGATGCCCATGCTTTTGCTTTAGCTTTTTTAATTAAATTATGAATTAATTTATTATGTGTATAACTCATAGTACTAATACCAGGTGGTCGTTGATGTCTTCCTGATCTGATATCATCTTCCATAAGAGCCATACTTTCAATTACTTCTGGACGATTAGCTAGTTTATTTAACTGAGCTTCTAAATCCTGTTCTCCCATGGCTTTCTGCAATGCAGACCTTACATTCGGAGCAGTTGCTAAACTAACGCCATTCATAGACATGACATTAGTAGATAGATCGTAATTACTACGAATTAATAATTGTCTTCCAGGTGAGTTATCAAAGTTAAATTGAACAGGACTGATCGCATTAAACATTCTAACAGCTGGATTCCAATTTTTAATAGGTAGGCCAGTTAAGATATCATATTTAATAGGTAATCTTTCTTCTGTTAACTGTTCAAAACCTAAGTTTCTATTCCTCATCTGATCCCAATAACCAGAATTAAGTTCTCTTTGATATGGTGTAATAATACGACCAAGCTCGTTTCTTAAACCAGCTAGTGGTATAGAATTATTCATTAGACCTGCAGCTACTTTTTGTAACTTCTTAGGGTCTCTACCAAATAAAGATACTAATTCATTAATACCTTGTAAGTATGTTTTAGTAACTAAGCCTTTAGCAATAATTAATGAATGTCCGAGTAAGCCTTTTTCAACCCACTCATCACCCATCATACGTTGGTTATCACCCATATCAGCTATAGCAGCTAACATATTGGAGAAAGGTTCAAATGATTCATAACTAACCCAAACATCGCCTAACTTAATAGATCTTGGTTTCCATCCAGCTGCCTCCCATACACGCTTAGTTTGTATATCAGAAGGTCCATTACCTGTCATACCACCGTCTAGGTATTTCTGACTGGCCATAAAGATAACACTACTACCTAATGCTAATCTACCATTTTGTAAAGCCTTGGCATTCATTAACTCTTGTGGGTTTGTTATACCATACCGTGCTACACTAGATAAATCATCAGGTCTTGCCCACGCTATATCATTAAATTCTTTTACTAAAAAGTTCAAGCCTGGTATATGTTTAAAAGAAAGTTCTAAACCATTAATACCAGTTCTAGCAAATAAATAGAAAGGTTTTAATGCTGGTTGTTTAGAGAACATTTCATCTAATGATTTACCAAATCCACTTATATCTTTACTAAGAGTAACTTCACCTCTAGCATACTTAAGCATATCATCGCTTATAGTACCTGTAGTTTCATCAAATATCTCGTTATAGAATCTAGTCTCAAACTCTTTCATAGCTTGTGGACTAACATCAGGTATTACTGCATCATTCCATACAGCTTGTAATGCCTTTTCTTTTGCCCTAGCTCTAGCTAAAAGCATAGTAAAAGCATCATCAGTAGCTGCCATTAACTTAGTAGAATAAGTAAGAAAGTTACTTTGATTTGCAGATCTAGCTAAATTAGCTACTCTAAAAGCAGCCTTCTGTCCTTCTGTACCTCTAGTTTCTGCCCAATGTTCTGTTAATGCCCAATGATTATCAGCTACAGTTTGTTGATGGTATCTACTTTTAACAGTACTAATCTCGCCGCTCCAATAACTATTTAATCTACTCATAAAGTAATCCCAAGATTCTGGGACTGCTTGTATCATAGAATTAGCAGTAGCTAAAGCATTCTTTAATGTAGATGAATCACCACTAGTTACAAAGCGTATGGTACCACCTAATAGTTGTGCCATAGGTCTAGTAAAGGTTGCAGTAGCAGTACCCATAATAGCTCTTATTGGTGTCTTAGGACCACTAAGTATACTATTAATCATAACACCCTGTAATTCTTTTATCATTTGACCTGTCTTAGCTACGCCACCTGGAGTAGTTTCTCCCATTAACCTTGAGTTCATATAGTTATCAAAGTCTACCCAATTATGAATCTTGTTAGACATAGAGAATGCTTCTAATAAAGCATGTAAGAACTCATCAGATGGATCTTGACGTGCCATATCAAGCATCATATCAACTTGATTCTTACTAGCACTGTGGATATCTAAAAGGGTTTCAGCTACTTCCTTCTTAGTAGCAGTTTCTCCCATTTCAGCTAATGTTTGAAGATAACGAGATGATTTAGTTTCTGTCATTAATACAATTAGATTATCTCTAACTGATTTAATCGGACCATCAATATCTGCTACATTTACAATATCTTGTATTTCTCTAGATGCAACAGCTAAGTCTCTTAATTTTTTAGTTAAACTATTTTGTATTAAATCAGCTGCAATAATAGTTTCTGGAGACCAATTGCCTGGACCTTTCTTAGGTTCACTACGTAATAATGGTTCTAGGAATTCCTCTGGACTCATATCTCCAGCATCTCTACCATAGGTAACTTCCATCATACGATTATAAGCATCACCAAAAACATCATTCCAAGTTTTACCTTGTGCAGATAATTGTTCTCTTAAGATAATAGTACGTGCATCACCAAATAACTCCTTAGCTACAGCTTCATTAAAGCTATATTTAGGACCATTATTAGCTGCTTCTTCAGCTGCAGCTGCAGATATTATATTATCTGTAGAACCATTTTCTGATCCCCATTCTGAATCAATCTTTTTACTTTGTTTTGAAATATCCCATGCATTACCAGTTGAGTTAGGATTACCTTGATGTAAGTCAGCAATTGGTTTATTTTTATGACCACGAAATCCTCCCTCTTTTAATTCTTCTTTAGCTTTCTCTAGAGTTTGCTCTTCAACGTCAGCATTACGTTCATTAATCTTACGATCAGCTCTTGCATTATTATCTTCAATAGGACTCCAAGAACGGTATAACCCTTTCTTGTCAGCCTTTTTGGTTTTTTGCATTTCAGCTATTTGTCTAGCTGGTGTTAATTCATCAAATACAATGCCTTTATTAAAGAGTCTTTGAGCTGTAGCTGCTCTTAAATTAGCATCTACTTGTTGTTTAGCAACCTTTTCAGCTTTAGCCATTCTTCTAGCTTCAATCTGATTGACAGCTTTTAAATCGGCATCAGTAGGTTTTGCTTCTACTTTACGGAAAGCTCTTGATTTACCTATAGCTCTAAAGACAGTATCAGTTACTGCACCAATACCCATACCTTCAGTTACATTCTTAAGAGTTTTGATCATAGGATGATCTGCATCTTTAGTAGATAGAGGAGTATCTATAAAACCAAATCTATCTCTTAGGACAGCTAAACCATTTGCATCTTGAGAATATTCAGATAGTAAGTCAGTTGTAGCACCAACTACAGCACCTTTAACTAAAAAGTTTTTAGATAGCTTTTTACCTGTTGGAGATTTTAAAACCTTATTAAAGATTTTACTAGCTTTACCAAACTTACCTTTTTTAAGTTGTCTAGCAGCAGCAGTAATACCAACAGCCATGGTACCGAAGTGTACACCACTTCTCAATAAACTACCCCACCAGGTCTTCTCATAAGAGTTTGGACCTTGTTTTAAGGGGTTCCAGTCAGGGACATAATCTTTACCCATCTGGCCTGTAGCCATATCCCAATAACGTTCGGGAGTTGTGAGTATAGAACTTGCAGTATCCCTAAGACCACCTACAGTTGATTTACCAATTTCTGCTACATTTTCTTTTACACCAAATTTACTTGGATCTTTAGCAGCATGAGAATCAATTAATTCATTTTTTCTGATTTGAGCTTCTTGAGCTGCTAAATTTTCAGCTTCTAATCTTTGTTTTTCTTTGTCTTTTAGTTCGTCTAAATACTCAGATGTATTATCTAGTTTAGCATCACGAACCGCTTCATTTCTAATAATAGGATTTGCCATAGTTATTTAATATTGATAAGGTTCGGGAGAATATTAGACGACTTATTAAATGGTCCTTGTGCAACTTTAGAGTTATCTTCAGCATCTACAATTGCATCCCATCGTTGTAATTGTTCTGTATTTAAAATACTTAAAGCTGGGAATCTTTCTGTAAGTCCTGCGTATTTATTATTATTGTGCCTCAATTTATTAGTTAATCTATTTAAAAATATTTGCCTTTCAATGTCAAGGGTGAATTCAGTTTCGTTTAAATCTAAACCTAGTTCTTTTGCTCCTTCTGTAATTTGTGAAGCAGATAAACTATACTGACCTGCATTTGATAATTTGTTATTATCATTCTTTGCAAACACTACATCTCCTAAAGTATAAGGTTTACCACCTAGTTTATTATCATAGAAATAATTAGATAATGGTGTATCTTTATAAGGACTTTCGAGAAGAGTTAAGAAATCATTTTGATTCATTTCAGATGTCTCTTTAGCTTCTCCACCGTCGCCTGTCACCTCACCTGTTTCTATAATAACACGGTTTGTACCTGCATTTGTATTCTTTTGATTTAACAATGCACGTTGCTCGTCATTTAAACCTTGTAGTGTAACACCATCAGGAGCTATTAAATCCTTACCTGTATATGCTTTATATTGTGCTCTAGCTAATGCCCAAGCAGCATTTTGACCACCTGGCATTTTATAATCTCTAGTAGCATTAAAGAATATATCAGGTAATTTACCACCACCTGCTGTTGCAATCTTATCTAATTGATTTATCTCATGTTCTAACCCTTCAATTTTAACAGTGAAATCTGTCTGACCATCAGTATTGACATTCTGCTTTAATGCGTTTCCTACATCTGTAAGTTTAGTTAATGCTGCAGTAGTAGAACCTCTTGGAGGTTTAATAGCATAAGATTTATAATTATCTCTGATATGTTCAATAGCACCTTCATGAGCTTGATCTTCACTCAAATTCATTCCACGCAGTTTAGCATATTGCTTTTCATAAGCTGCTTTAGCTTGGGTTTGATATCGCAGATGAGTGGTATTACCTTCACCAGGTTGAAATTCATTATAAAAATCTTTAGTTATTCCGTTTATAGCACTCTCAGCTAATACATAATTAGAAGTAGAAGGTGTTAAATTATCTTTAATAACTCCAGCTGTTTCGTACTCTGCCCGTATCTTTTCAGGTAATCTACTAGCTTCTAGTTTAGTAATAAACCCACCATTATTTTCTTTGAAGCGTTCGGCTAATGCTCTAGCAGCATTCTCGTCTTGATCTTGTACAGTAGCATAGTTATCTAATGCTGGAGGAAACGGTTGCCCTGCACCACCACCTCTAGGATCTTTTATCCAAGCTGCTTTAATTGTTAATAAATCTGATTCATTAATATGTCCTTTTTCTTTAGCTATCTTAGGAAGCATGTCAGTTAACAATTCGTTTTCTAACTCTTTAGCATCGTTCGTTATTTTTAAACTAAGCTTTTGATGTTCTTTACTTCTTGCATTTTGTATGACAGTATCTATATCATTTTCCTTGATAAGACCTTTAAACATAGGGTGATCTTTTAGGAAGACTTCTTTATTAGAACTCTTATCAAATATAGTAGTTTTATCTAAAAGCTCCCGTGCCTTCTCATGTGGAATTTGACCATCTTCTACAGCCTTCTTAAACCCTATCATAAAATTACTAGCTGCACCCTTTGCACTATGGAATGTAGATTTATCACCATGTATAGTTACTAATTCCTGTAACTTTTTACCAAATTGTTTAGGACTATGATTAGCAGCCATTATCAATTGATTATTAATACCTTCTTTCCTTTCAGAGTCTAATTGTTGCTCAGCTTCTATTCCATTAGCGGTTGCTAGTGCCTCTTCATGTTCTTGTATCTTAGTATACATAAGTTCATGCTGATCCGCAAGCGTACCCATGGCAGCATATTTACCTACATATTCTTTTTCTAGTTCTTTAACGATAGCAGCATATTCAGCAGCACCTTGATAATCTACTATATTAAAATATTGAGGCTCACCATCAGGGCCAAGTAATAGTGGGTAATTTAATACTCCGTCTGGTCCTTTAACTTTTGGTTTAGTTTGATCTAATCTTGGTAATCTTATCTCTTTAGCTTCAGCACTAGCTCTCCAACCAGCGTAATTAAGACCAGCTTTTTGTAGTAATGTTCTAGTTACAACAACTTTTTGCCAACCTCCTAAGTTTTCTAATTTCTTAATAACCTCAGAACTAGCACCTTGCTCTTTTGCATTAGATGCTAATTTGTGAGCTAAACTTGTACCTTCAATAGCTTTTTTTTCTAAGTCCTGTTTCTGTGCATAGGATTGCAGTAATTCATTTCTATTATTCAACGCCCATATAGTCAATTCAGCTGTTTTCTTTTTCTTATAAATACCTACACCAGTCTTAATAAGACCAGTTAGTTTATCGGAAAATTCCATTAAACGTGTAGCTGCCGCATCATCTGCTAATCTCTTAGCTTCATTATCACGTTCAATGTTTTTCTCTTCAGCTTCTTGGTGAGTTTTAAAATTATCAGATAGAATTTCTCTATTCCTTTCCATCTGTGGAGTGACATCAGCAGCTTGTACTGGATCGAACCCAACCTCTACTTGTGCTGGATTATACTGAGCTTTGTCAGTGAAAACAAAATCGTTTTGTGCCATTTATTTATTAGCTATATAACTTTGTGTAGCATCTATACCTGCTGATAGTAGTGATAATGGACTACCTTGTAGATGTGCTGTACTACCCATACGAGCATCAGGACCACCCCACTCCAATCTAGGAGCAATAGCTGTCTGCGCCCATGCTTGGAAGTCAGAACTAAGATGTTGATTACCGATACCAGCTTTACGTACTTTAGAAGCTATCCTTTCACTAGCAAGACTAGCTGTAATTTTAGCTTGTTCACGTCCGAAGTTACCGAAACTGTTAATTAGATCAGCTCGATCTCTACTACGACTAGATCCTACACCACTTGAACGGGCAGCTTGAGCACCTACAGTTTTCATTAAACTTTGTTGTAGATCTTCCCTTGCCCATTTACTAATGTCAAATGCAGCGTTAAGTTTCCGATCCTCATTAGCATACGCAGCTCCAGCAGCGGATGCATTGAAATCCATCTGCTCTCTAGTTTGCTCTAATTTTTTTTGAAATATTTGTTGGGTGTCTTTATTCCTTTGATTTATTCTAAGCTTATTGAAAGTACTAGAATAGACTGCAGCTCCATGTTGTCGTGCAAAGTCTTTAACAGCTTGACGACTTTTGGAATGAGCACCAAGCAAACTTGAGCCGAAGCTTAACCCAGCCATTACTAATGGTAGTGCCATAATTTTATTGTTTTAATTTTACAAATTCTACAAAGTATAAGTTATTAGGTCCAGTCGGGATAACCCGTAGAAACTTATAACCAAGATGTTTTAATAATTTTAAGTGTGCTACATTTCTAATATCTGCAAGATTATAATGTAGCTTATGCGGTAAAGAATTGAGCCACCGCTTTAATGCTCTCATAAATGCTATAGGATGATTACGTACTTCATTAGTACTTAACATCCATATACAACCTGTATCATCTATACCTGCCATAGCGACAATCTTGCCGTTGGGTGTCTCAAAGACAACGGTATAGATAGCAACAACACTACGAGCGATAGCAAGGAAAGGGTGTAAACCCGATCCATCTATCACTTCTTTCATATCATCTGGCTGTAGATTCAAAGCTGTATGTGCAGCATCAGATAGGGTGGGTATCCTGTAGCTGATTTTATCCACGTCTATAGAATTTATCTGTGTATCTACCTTCCCAGTTCATACCTAATAAACTGACTGGTAGTGGTGTATCTCCTACTATACTGAGGGAGATGTTCTCATTTCTTTGGTATATTGGTACATCATGTACAGCATCAGCTGTAATATTAACGTTTCCTAATTGGTATTGATGAGGTCTATTTACACTAATAGTTTGAGATCTATTAGGGATACCTGTTAGATTCACATTATATGTTAATGGGCCACTCAAACCAGTAGAAACTTTAACTCTATGGATAATTAAATTAGAAGTATAATCAGATTTAATACCTTCTTCTCCTTCCTTACTGGTAGGATATAGTTTAGGTACAGTTACTGTCATATCATAAACATATCCAATAATAATATTTAACCCTCTATAATCACCACTAATATCTATATACTGACCTCCACCTGAAACACTGTTTAAATTACCTGCAACAAAACTACCAGCTACAGTTGGATATAATATAGCACCAACACCACCAACGTTAGTGGATCCTATATAACCACCTAGTGCTAATACCGACAATTTTTTTGTTGAAATATGTTGCCAAGGTAAGAAGATTCTAGTTGTTTCAGTAGTAGAATCATATGTTCTATATGGGTTTGTATAGTATAAATCCATACATACGTCAGTTTTCTCTCCTGTTGGTAGTGTTAAGAAACCTGTATCACTAGCTTGAGTAAGTTCAAATGATTCAATATATACATCAGAACCATTAGCTACAACAGCATAGTAGGTACTAATATCAAAGAATTGATCTAATAATGTACCAGTTAAGTCCCATTTATACCATGTAGAAGCAGCTCTTTTCTCTCCTAATTGATAGAATCTATATTGATATACAGTACTAGATCCTGTCTGACCCATAGAAACAATACCATTACCTGCTGAAGCTACCAGACTATCTATTGTAGATGGTATCAATTCAGGTACAATTTTTGTTTGGTCAAACATATATGGTGGTGTTGTAGTACTGATTTCAAACAATTCATACAACTTAGTCCATAGAGAACTCTTTGCAATAAAGGCTACAGAAGTACCTAAGTTAACAGCTTCTATTGTAGGATCAGATTCATACCCAGAGATTGCGTTAATCTTAGCAGTTGTAGGACTCAATACGTCTGAGTCTGTAGACATTAGGAATTGTTCATTCTCACTAAATAACACCAAACCTGCAGCACTATTTCTAACGTAGTTCAGGAAGATAGGTTTAGTAGATGAAGCTGTAATATCAATAGGATCATTAGCTGCAGAAATAGTAGCAGAGCCAACAAAGAAATCAAAAAAGCTTTTAGCCTTACTCATTACTAAATATTCACCAGCTAAGAAACCTAATCTATTCCTATAGAAAAACATATTTCTAATAGGCAATCCAGTTCCAGAGCCATCATCTAGAAATGAAGGTAATGGGTTAGTAACATCTGAACCTACAGTTCTATCAGTCCAATCAATAGCTGAAAAAGTAAATGAACCATCCGCTTGTTGTTGTAATTTATGTGGCATAGTAAGAGGATCTATCTCATACTTAATACCAGGTTCATTAGTTTCCGACCAAACACCTGGACCAACAGAAGCACTATTTGTAGTTGTAAATTCAACCCACATATCATCAGCTTCAAAGTCAGCACTGTTAGCTATCTTTAATTTATAACCATTCTTACATTGTATAGGTAATCTTGTAACATCAGCAATTTTATCTTGGAATGCATATAAAGCATCATCTTGAGAACCACCGCTTACAGCTATAGTAAATGCTGAAGCTTTAGATATATGTAATCCTGGTCCAATTTTTGTAACGGTATATCCAGAAGTATTGCTTGCAATAGCAGAGGCTATTCCATCTACAATTGTACTAGAGTCTTGTACACCTGCACTAACTGTTGAGCCTGTTGTATGGGTACAATCTGTACCACCAAGCGTTACAGTATATTTAGCATTATAAGCTACAACATTAATAACAACAAAAGCTTGATGTGGTAAAGCAGCTACTGTACTAGCTGTCATTGCAGGAGTTTTCTTTTTATTTAAAACAAATGTAGTTGCTTCTAATGTAAGTAATTCTATATCAGCTGCAGTGGCGTCCTTAAGATAACCATCACTAGGTATGGCAGATATATTACAATTAGTTACTTCAGTATCATAGTTTGATTTAGCAGTAGCTTCAGCAGTTACAGCATTATTATAGTTTGTCTGAGCTGTGTTCATTGCTGACAAAGCTGTAGATAAATCACCTGCTGTTTTAGCAGGGTCGTTACTTTTTTTAGCTCCGTATAACTTATAACCTTGAGAAGCTAAGATAGGATGTTCATTCGTTTTATCTGTTCCTAATGCATATTGTATCTGAATCACTTTAAAAGTAGCATTACCACCACCACCTGAGACAGTAATTACATCATTGATTTTATATCCTGTTGAAACAGTAGCACCACCACCATTAGCAATGGTCACTTTTTGATCTATAACACCGCCTGTAACTGTATAGGTTACTGTAAGACCTGTTCCTGATCCTGTAGAAGTTGTTGCTACTCCACTTAATGCAGAGTAACCTGTACCTCCTGAGACTCGTTCTAACCAAACTACGGCACCACTCAAAGCACCTGCAGATATATACTTAACAACACCACCTTCCACAATGGTATAAGTATCATTAGTTTCTTGTTGATATATACCATCTACAAGCATCTCTGAAATTGTTCCAGTTGTTAAGTTATAATCATTATTAGTACTCCAAAGATATGATTCAACTCTTTCTTGTCCAACTAAAGCTTCAGCATAAGTAGCTTGTGCAGTATTTAATAAGTCTCTTCTAGCTTTCGTAGTAGCTGTAGAATTATAATATGCTTCTGTAGTTGTTTGATAATTAGAAGCATTACAACTTCCAGGGACTCCAGTATTGGTACCCATATTTACACGCCTTGGAGTTCCATCAGTCAAACTCCATACCCTAAATCTAAAATCAGTATCATCATACTGAGCTAAGTATTTTTGGTTAGCTGATCTAAGCATTGAAAACCACTTACCTCTAGCAGCGGCTCCATATAGATTACTGATGTATTTACCCCCAGGTCGTTTTAACATACCCAACGCATAGTCTGGAAATGTATTCACAGCATCATTGACTTGACCTGGAAATTTTCTGTTGTCAGGTTGTTGAGATATACCTAGTAAAAAATTAGGTATCCTTTGGGTAACTGTACTCATCGTTGTAAGGCTGCGTAAGGTTGATATCCGACATGATAGTTTTCACCATCTTTCCATCCAAACATAGAGTAATCCCCTTGTTGGGTTTCATATTCAAGAGCACTTGCTCTAGTATTTATTTCTTGTTGTTGTAATAGTTGTACTAATTGTTGATCACCAACCATTTTAATAGCACACATCACAGCAGTTCGTGCTGTAATATAATTCTGTATAGCATTAGGTACTTCAGTAAAATCGACTAACCAGATAATATCAACTTGTATTGTTCGAGCTGCGCCAGCTTCATCTTTCCACTCGAAAGTATGTTTATGTCGATCATATAATTTACCGTCACGACGTGTAGGATCATAATCATCAAAGTGTTGATCTCTATTCGCATCAATCTGTAAAGCATTAGAAGGGTATTCAATTTCAAAAGTTGCAGCATCAGCTGTCATTTCATAATGACGTTCGATGTTAAATATCCAACCTTCAGATTGAACTTGTTTGCTTATTTCCCTTAAAGTATTTAAAGCTATAGCAACTTCAGGGTTCTGTTGATCTAAGGTAGTGACAGGTGCCTGTCCAACAGAGCTTAATATTTGGTTAACAGCATCCAGTTCGGTGGACACAGCATAAGTAGGATAAGGCATATTAATTTATATGAATAAAAAAAAGGAGGGCGGTTAACCCTCCTATGTATAATTAGGTAACGTCACATTCTTGTGTGGCGTAAGCTGTTCTGAGGTTTTTGGTTAATGATAGTACAGCATTAGAGCTGCGGATATCAGTACCTCCACCATCAGTACGAGATACGCTTTCTCTTGAAGCGTCTCCAGTAGAGCAAACACCTGTGTTACCTGCAGCGACAGCAGTTGCCATTTGTTTTACCTCGTATTATTAACATCCAGGTGTAGCAGTTAGGTCACAAGAACCTGTGGCTACAGCTGAGCTAGCAGCGATTCCATGGGAAGATGTTCCCAATAGAGTCCTGCCATATTCTACAGGAGAAGGTGGGTTCTCGGTAATAGTATCGAGACCACCAATTCCTACAGTTACTGTGCGCTTTCTATTTTCTCCAGGGATAGTAGACATAATATCTCCTATTCGTTAGAGAATTCAATAGCGGCAGCAGGGTTAAGAGTACCAGCACCCATTGCCAACCTACCTAGAATGACATCTCCTTGGTATAAAACCGATACATCCCCTGACGTCACTTGGACTTGAGGGCCAATCGCTTCTACAACACCAGCTACATCTTTCTGATAGATAAGACCACAGTGATACTGGAAGTCACCAGAGTAATCATTGTTCTCACCAGACTGAGAGTTAACAGTACCTGCCAAGAATGGTAGGTTGTTAGAACGTCTGATTTGAATACCAGCAATCTCATAGAGACCTTCGCCAGAGTTTAGATTACCTTGCTTGTTCCCGTAGTCACGGTTCAGGATGTTAGTAGATACCTGAGAGACTAGAGCATAGTACTGTCTTGGAGATAGTACAGCTGTACGTCCTTGCTTAGGTACATTCTTTTCATCAAGAATTGAAGCAGCTTCGAAGAAGCCATCAACTAATGCTTGAGCATCATACTCTTTACCAGTACCGAGTTTGATGGTTGAACCACCTGGCTCTGGACCTGGAGCAGCAGTAATAGGATGTGAAGCACGAGCTGCTAGAGCAATTGTTCTGAAGATCTTCTTATCATAAGCTTCGGCAAGTGCATGACCAATCTTCTTAGAGATCTCTCCCCTCAAAGAGTAATGTGCAAGTGTCTCGTCTAAATCATAAACGAAAGCTGAACTGATAAGCAGGTCATCACAAACGATTGTCTTCTCTGCTACTGGAGGATCACCTGATCCGAGGATAGGTTCACCTGGCGTATGATACGCTGCTTGCATGCGTCCCGTGAAGATGAACTGTAATGATTTACCGTTCTTTAGGGTACGTCTTTGTACTGTATCTCGTGCGATTGTAGCACTTTCATAAGCTTTAAATAGCTCACCTGAGAACAGTTTCAAATATGTTGAGTACTTGGTATCGTAAGCGTTAGATCCAGATGTGGATGTAACTGCCTTATTCAGAGTACCTAGTACTGATTGTGTGGCATTAGCCATTTGTACTTAGAGAGTATAATTTACTGACTCTCAACGTCGAGAAAATTTTGCGCTTAAATATTTGTGGTCTATCCCACCGTCTAGACAGCTTAAGGGTATCCTCCTTGGAGGGCCAGAAGCCAATGAAGAGAGAGTCCTACTCTGAGGTGCTCTCTCTCCGAAGTGTGTTACCACTTCTTCCATACTACATGGGAACCTGCCAAGAGGTGAGTTCCAGCTGCAGTACCAGTTGTGTTCCGTGCTTGGAAACTGATGTTTGCTTTTGTAGATGCTGTACTTAGTACATTGAAATCTACAGTAAGTAGAGTACCAGTTGTAGCGGCACCGATGTCAACTTCAAGTTCTACACCTTGACCATTAGTGTTAGATGTACCAGATGTTTCTAGCTTATCTACAGCCATGGTAGCAGCTGAAGTAGATTCTAGTACACTAGCTATTGCTTGTGTGTAGATAGTACTTGCAACCACACTGGTTCCATCAGAAGCTGCGAGTGTAGTGACTTTGAACTTTAGTTCATTAGTGTCATCTGAATCATACCAGATAACATACTTACCTAGAACTCTTTCATATCCACCGATGGGTATGCTTAGAGCAGATTGAGTAGCTAATGTATTGGAAGACAATGAAGACCCATCATTAGCTAGGATCAAACTGTTGTCATAGAAACTATTGGTTGAATAAGCAACAGTTCCATAAGTGGAATTACTTCTGTAAGGCATTGTTAATTATTGAGAAATTGAACGCCCCGCAGTTTCGCTACGGGGGCCATAGTTTAGTGAGGTTGCGCTCATACTTTTAGAAGCTAAACTTAGCTCCGATTTTTGTACCATAGCTGTTGTCTGCATCTTCATTAGAGATACCAGAGAACTCACCATAGACACCAAGTTTCTGTGTTACATTAAATGTACCACCAACTTTACCAGAGAGTCTTGAATCTGTACCATCTACATCAGCGACTGCTGTGAAAGCAGGACCGCCTTGAATGTAGTAGTCAAATTTACTAAGAGAACCTTCATAGCCAACGTGAAGAT
>VTLG01007951.1_pt1 | contig 21100 bp, 24 predicted proteins | sample 4694571 | NCBI WGS metagenome assembly VTLG01 (sample SAMN12604809, study PRJNA352737) | marine metagenome | biome: ENVO:00000447; feature: ENVO:00000209|ENVO:00000569|ENVO:01000036; material: ENVO:00002151; isolation source: viral sequences binned using virsorter ... | reverse complement strand
TTCTCATATGCAATTTGTAATCTACCAAGTAGATCTCTTGCAGTCTGAGCCTTGTTTGCAAGGATTCCTATTGTAACACTATCATTGAAGATGGCATAGTGTAAAAGATATGATACCACAGTCGTTGACTTACCTGACTGTCGAGGCATCTTACATATATTGAATCTGTTGTTATGGAAATTATTAACTAACTTTTCTTGGAAGTCATACATCTTGAATGGTACTAGACCTTCATCCAAGTTAATGATCTTCACATACTTCTGTGCAAAATATACAGGATCTTGAGCACATTTTAGAAACTCAGTAACTTGTTTCTTTGTAAAGTTCTGAGCAACATTCGCTTTCTTTAGATTAGGATTTCCAAGGTACTGTTCATGATCAGGCATTTTCTTTAGGAGTCAATTACTAATAATGGTTTTGTGGGATCTTTATCACTGGCATCAAAATATAATACTTTACTGCCTGGATATACTTTGTTCAACTCATACTGAACATTCTTTTTTAGAGGTCTTGCTCTTTGAGGAAAGAACATCTGAATAAATTTAGTCTGTCCTCTAAACTGAAAAGTAATAGTATAGGTTGCACCATACTTATTCAATCTCTGCCAATTACCTTCTTCGTTGATTGATTTGAAACTTTTCATTGGTTCTCCTTTTTCATTTTTTTCAACATCTTTTGTAAGTCAGCAGTGCTTCCTACAAATAAAGAATTGTTAGTTACGTTAGTAGTATTCTTATCTTTGACTTCATCAATCTCTTTTACTTTTTTCTGGAGATCCATTAGTTTATCTGCCGTATCTGCAACGTGTTTAATAAGTTGACCAGCAACTTCATATGCCCTTGCAGAATCAGATTGTTGTGCAACATCTAATGCACCATCTACTGCCTCTTGACCTTTCTCAACTAGAGAATACAACTGAGCCCTACTATACTCATAGTCTTTTGTAATATCCTCTTTACCAGATTTTATATTCTTAGGACTAGTTCTTGTAGGTTTATTGACAGGAGCTTTCATAATCTCAGCACCTCTATCTGTGATGTCTAGAGCGTCATCTATTTCATCAAATGTTTCGTCTTCAATCATAGGTCAGAGTCCCTCCCTTGAGTTTCACTGTAAATGGTTCCGTCAGATGCAAAGTCTGTGACTTGTTCACCGAAACCAAAGTCATCTCCAAACTCTATTACTCTCTCAACGACCTTAGCGTCATCTTGTGCGTTAATAGAATTTATAGGAATATTTATGTCATGAGCTACAATATCACTTCCAAACTCACCTCTCCTAACAGTAATTCTGTTTCCAGATATACCTCTAATTAACATTTTCTCATCGTCTATTTGAATGTAAGTCTTAGTAGAGAACGGAGTTGCATTGTTGACTTCAAATGAAGTTACATTAGGTTGAATGACTTCATTGGTTCTAGCAGCATCGTCTTGAGTATAGTCTTTAACAGCAATAGGAACAGCTGTATATCTCTGTTGTCTAGTTGCAGTTTTTCTGTTTTCTGTTCCAGTAAAGTAATCTGCTTGTACTTTTTCAATCAATCCATCACTACTGTTATTGATAGGACCGAACAGATAGGTTTTACATACAAATGACAGAGTGTACACCAAAGCCCTTCTCTGTAAGAAGTCATCTTCATAATTATCTTCCATCTGAATTCCTTCCAGAGTTATTGGCATATCTCTTTTCTCACCAATGACATCTACTAAATCTATTGTTAAGTTAAATGCTGGTTGGAAATATGGTAGTATCTGTTCTAAAATTTGTATCGCATCCTCATTTAGTTTAGCAAGGATACTAAGACTCATATTAATATTATATGGCACAGGCATAAATGACTTCACCATTTTCTTTGTATTCTTATTGACAGACTTGAAAGATTGCATAGTAGATACCTTTCTTGTCGAGTCATAGTTCATGCCCATAACTTCAAAAGACATTCTAGGTAAAGTAAGAGTAGTTCCTACTGTACTATCACCTTGATAGTCTCTACCTTGTGTTACTCTTGCTAAAAATTTCTGTTGAGGTCCATAAGATATAGGAACCTTTACAACACTGACTGTCTTACCAGATCTATCTTTATGTTGTACTTCTATATTATTAAAGAGGGTTCCAAAAGACACGATTGTCTTACGAATGATCTCATGATAGAAATGATTTGTTAGCATAATATTACCACCTTATGAAACTATTTAGAATTCCCCAAAAGGATTTCTTTCTGAGAAGTCCAAAATCTCGTCTGCCTCTGTCTCTATTTCGTCATTAGCAGCAAAGGGAATATCAGTAGAGAGGTCATCTCCAACTGATAGAATCCTGTAACTTGCAGCTGCACCAACAATTGTTTCTCCGATTACAAAACTACCACTCGCTGCTACAACTTTAAGAACATTATTCGCAGTATCCCAGTTGGCAACGTATGCACTCGTACCTGTAGATACCTGTGTCACTACTTCATCTATATCAAACTCACCATAAGAATTAGATGTTACAGATGATATAGAAACAGCTGCGGCAAGAGATGTATAACCAGCACCAGCATTGCTGTATCTGATCTCCTTGACTGTACCTGCTGTGCTTACAACTGCTTCCGCTTGTGCGTTCTGTAGTAATGGTATGGTCTCATTAGACTGTTGTATGTACACAGATGTAATACCAACTGTAGGTGTAAATGTATATCCTTTACCACCAGTGGTAATTCCAATAGGACCTAGGACTGCCTCTGAAACTATAGCAGTCGCAATCGCAACAGATACAGGTGAACCACCACTAAACTGTACGAGAGGAGGTGTAGTATATCCTGTGCCTGGATTTGTTAGTAAGATTCTATCAATAGATTGATTAGGTACACCAGCTCTTGATGTCATAATTGCAACCGCAGTTGCCTGAGTTCCAAGATCAGGATCTTCAAAAGTCATGATAGGAACCGAAGTATATCCCCAGCCTTCATAATTGATAGTCAATCCTGTTACAGTTTTAGTAGCATCAGTTGTTGCAATCACAGATGGGAATTCATTATCCATCTTACGAATGAAATTAGAATTAACATTTGTCTGTAAATCAGTCTCTTGTTGTGCTTCAGTTGTAGGAACTTGAGTTGCAGTGTTAGTTCTTAGTGCATTGTCACCAGTCAAGTTGATAGTTAGATGATCTAAGAATCCCTCAAATGATGCAGTCTGAGAAGGAATGAATCCCTGTCCTGAAGCATCAGCACCTAATTTCAGGGAATCACCAGCAAAGAACATAATTGGGTTTGCTGTATTAAGACTGTTACTTGCAGTTCCGTTTACAGATATAGTTGCATCAGTATTGTATTGTTCTACTCTGATAAAGTTCCAAGCATTTAGATTAAGTTGTGTTGTGTTTTCAATAGATCCAGAACCAGAAGCAAACACTATGTTACCTGTCTCTCTGTAATATATCTTGAATCTATCAGTCCACATGACTGTTCCACCATTGACTGCTGGATCAAACTTAGTTGGATACAACCAGAAACTTAGTGATAGTCTACCATTACCAGTATCTCTGGAATCTACATTGGTTGTAAAATGGAAGTTAGCACCAATAACATCTGTAATAGCAGTATGATTTAGAGAGTTGTTTCCAAACTTAATTTGAGATGATGTGGTCTTATTTGGTGGTGTGAATGATATAGTAGGAACACTTAGATAATTTGATCCACCACCTGTTAGTGTTACAGAATCAATACCGCCTTCAGCAATGGTTACTGTACCAGCAGCCGTTACTCCCTTAGTTGGTTTGAATATTGTTACAGTAGGAGTTCCCTTGTAATTACCATCATCAAGAAGATTGATACGTTGAATTGATTTAACGCCTGGAACTGTAGATGCAAGAGATACATATGCCTGAGCATTCTGACTGTCATCTTTCTCTAACTGTAGAGTAATTATGTTACCACGAGTGATAATACCATCATCAACATCTTCTCCATTCTTATCAGTTAGTCCATCAGGTAGATCAATAACCTCATCTTCAGGCTCAAAGATCTCACATCTAAACTCATACATGAAGAGTTCATTTAACTGGTAGAACGGTACTTTTCTTTCAATATACTTGATTTCAAATAAAGCATTGTCGAGAGGTAAATAAATTAAATCACCTTCATTTGGAGTTTGAGCATTGAGTCTTTCACTCTCTGGAAATAACTTCATGAATGGTGCAATGAAGTCATCATACCTTTCTTTAGATACAACTAAAGTAACTTCGTCCTGATCTCGAACACCAAACTTCGTAAGCACATCAGAAGGAGTTCCAAAACCATCTACGTTTACTAGATATGCTTCTAGTCTAAAACTATCATCAAACTTAGACGCAGTAATCTCTCTGATAACTGTATTCTGATTGATGATCTTTCTAGGAAGATACAAAACATCCTGTCCGAACAACTGCAAGTGTTCGTTCACCAAGTCTTGAACTAGTCTTTGTTCACTTGGAGATCCATTTAAAAAGAAAGGCGATAAAGGCATTATCCAACAAAGTCTAGAGGTGGCATTGCATATTCTTCCATCAACTTCTGATCGAGTTTTTCTAACTCCATGACAGCATCATCATATAACTGTCTTCCGTTAAGTTCTAATCCGCCAGGTAGTTTAACACCAGTAAACTTAATGAGATTCTGACCCCATTGACGTTTGATAAGTGAAGTGGTATACTGCTTCAACCAATGATCATTGTAAACATTAGTTTCACTTTGAGGGTCCACTACACGAAAACAGTCTAGAATTAGGAAGTCATCATTAGTTAGTTCTTTTACGTTAAGATCTAGATATAATCTACTATTCTTCTTGTTAAATCTTATCTGTACATCGGGATTGAGTATATAATCTAGAGTTTCTAGATATGATTTTGTCATACTATAGTTCAGTAAATCGATTGCTCCATAGTAGTATAAATCATTAAGGAAGATCTGATATTTAATATTGAACATACCAGCCGATATGGTTGATGAGTCCATTTTAAATACTTTATTGACACCTATAATACTATCTGGTAAAGGAAGATAGTTAGCAGTCTCTGTATAGTCAATAGAATTTATACCACCAAAAGTACTAGTTGCAGTGGTAGTAGATGCAACACCAACCATGATGTTCTTCTCTTCTTCTGTAATCTGATGCTTCAGAAATACTCTATCAATACCTTCACCATGTCTCTCATGATACAATTGGATGGCATCATCAATCAAATCATCAATTTGATCGTCATCAACGTTGATTTCCAGAACTGGCTTTCCGAGTTTCCTAAGAGCGTATTCTTTCAAACCTTCTTTACTATTGGGTTTTGCCACAACCTCTCCACATTAGTTCTCCGAAGTATTTAGTGATATGAAAAAGTATTTTATTGATGAAGCGAAAACCTTTGCCATAACTGACCCTGTAGATGTCAGGGTAGAATTAATAGGATGGCAGGAGTTTCCTATTGTTTACATAGACAATTTCTATGAGAATCCAAACATGGTAAGGAATCTTGCTCTTAGGTTCCCATCTACAGAAACAGATATGGCAATAGATATGGAGGAGTTTGTGGATGTGTGGACACCTATATGTGAACAAGTGTTTGGTGTCAAAGATATAACATCTCTTAAAGCGGATTCAACATTCTCAGTTAGATCATCTCAATCTAAAGATAGAACTGACAGGCCTCACATAGATGCTGGTATCCATGATACAGGATGGGCTGGTGTAATTTATTTAAACAAAGGAAAGGAATGTAAGGGTGGCACTGGCTTCTATACATACAAGGGGATACAAGCAGACCCCAATCAAATCGGTATAACTAATGATGGGTTTAAACTTGTACATACCGCAGAAATGAAGTATAATAGATTCATTATGTATCCTTCCAATATACTACACAAAGCAATAGATCAAGAAGGGTGGTTTGAGGATGACCTACACCGATTGACACAAGTATTTTACCTACACACATGATTATTCTTACAGGTTACAAAGGTTTTATAGGTCAAGCATTTGAAAAGAGACTTGATCCAGAAAATCTTTACAGAGTTGAACAAAGTGGTGCTTTTGATTTCTTAAATCAGTATGATAAGTGGGATGAGGTAGAGATGATTCTACATCAGGGAGCTATATCAAGTACAACAGAAACAGATGTAAATAAGATCCACAAGTATAATGTAGAGTTTTCTATTGCACTGTTTGAGAAAGCAATAGAATATTCTATCCCAGTCAAATATGCCTCATCTGCATCTGTATATGGTAAGATTCACAGTGACTTTGGATATTTGAAAAAGACTATCAATCCATTAAACTTCTATGCACTATCAAAAGCAACTGTAGATTATTGGGTCTTAGATAATATGGATAGGTTTGAACAAGTGCAAGGATTTAGATACTTTAATGTATATGGAGAAGGCGAAGAACATAAAGGAGATCAAGCAAGTCCAATTAGTAAGTTTACTAAACAAGCTAAAGAAACTAAGGTAATTAAAATATTTGAAGACTCTGAATATGCCTTTAGAGATTTTGTTTGTGTAGATGATGTAGTAGATGTCGTCCTAGATAATACGGCAGGGAGCGGCATCTATGATGTTGGGACTGGCAATCCTATCTCATTTCTTGAGATTGCAGAATTGATTGCCAAAAAAGAAGGGGCGGAGATTGAAGTAATCCCCTTCCCCAAACATCTAGAAGGTAAGTATCAAGAATATACATGTGCAGATACCTCATGGTATCCACATGATTATGCAGAAGTTAAATCGTATCTCCAGGCATGATTCTATGAGAATCAGAATCCATATGTTCTGTACTGAATTCAAATAGTTCAGTATCTTCTAGTGCAAACATACGATGCTTTAGACCGATAGGCACATGAAACTTATCTCCTCTTCTAAGTATTGTTATCTCTGCTTTTTCTATATCATCCTCCCATCCATGAAAAAGTTTTATCTTTCCACTTTGCACAAAAAATACTTCGTCTTTTAATTTATGATAGTGCCATGAACACTGTTTATCTTTTGCAATAAACAAAAGTTTACCACAGTACTTCTCACAATTTGCAATCCATTTTTCATATCCCCATCCCTTCGGCACATACTTGATAGGTTCTGCCGCACGAGCATTACGAGGTCTTCTACTTCGTCCTAAAGAACTCATCAGAATTCACTCCTTTGTCATCAATAAAGAAATCAGCATGTGGTTTACCTAAGATCAGAGTGTGATATTTACATCCCCAACCTTTAAGTTGTTGTTCTGTAAGATCAAATAATAGAGCCGATGCTTTCATGCTTGCATCTGGATCATCACCGAATCGACCCATACCTCTAGCGGTAAAGTAAGTGATATCATGACCTTCATCATACAACTTATTTATGACAGCAATACGATCCCACCATGGCATTGCCTTGGAGTAATCTCTACCCACCGTTTGACTACAAATAGTTCCATCTATATCAACACAATATTTCATTTTCTTACCTCCATGTAATAGATATCATCATACTTGGCACTATCAAAAGTAGCAGTAATTCTCATACCAGATTCTTCAATCATTGATTTGAATGTATCAGGACTAGATCCACCTGAGTGAAGTTGCAAACATATTATACCATCATCACTTAGTCTTGTCGATACTTCATCAAACATATCTCTATGAGCATCCCAATTTGAATCTAATAAAATTTCTGATAGATGATCATTGAATAGGGGTGTACCACCCAACTTACTCAAAGCTTTAATTGCATCTTCCTTACACTCAAAGTGGGGAGGATTCCCTACAACTAAATCTATCTTATGATCAGATAACACTGAACAAGTATCTGAATGATATACTGTTGTACGAGGAAAAACTCTACGATGGTATATTGTTTCTGTATCTACAAAATCTAATCCATGTTTTATAAATGAATTCTCAGCAGTTTTCTTAGCTATGTCAACTGCTGGTTTAAATTTATCCAATAAAGTAAGATGATCACATATATTACATGCCATCATTCCGTAACCTATAAATCCAGGCCCACTACACCATTCCATAAGATGACCTACCCTACCATAGAATTCTGAAACTAGATCATAATATTCTGGAAAGAAATGATCTCCTCCGCCGTTTGTCTCTGGAGTGTAAAAAATGTCTGATCCTTCTACTTTAAAAATATATTCAATCTTCATCGTCAGGGACTTCTTCCATTTCTAAATCATGGATCATATCATGAAATACTTCATGTTCGCCAATACGATATAAATGTTTCATCTCACCATCTTTATCTTCAGTCTCCCCTAGATATGCAATATCTTCACATGTGTGTTCTCTCAACCAAGCCTGCAATCTCATGTGCATCAGATCCGCTTTGCTGACTGTTAGTTTGTCCATCGATTCCTCCGTATAATGATTCTATGTCCTGTTTATTAAGATAGTAAGCGCCAGGGTGTGTTACTGAAATTGCAGCAGCTCTATTTGCTAAATCAATAGACTTCTGCATGTTGGATGTTTTTAGAAACTCGTAAACCAAAGCAGCTAGAAACGTATCTCCAGCACCACAAACATCAAATACTTTGACTAATTTAGGCTGGAATATAAGTCCATTCCACATAACACCACGACTTCCCAAAGTGACAATAAGATGAGAACCATTAGGTATATGGTCTTTGTCCAAGAGATCATATTCTTTCTTGTTTATTTTCCAGAATACATTATCTTTATGAAAAAGTCTACGCTTCTTGGTGTCTACGAACACTGGTCTGTTAAAATTGTGACACAGACTCCATAGATCATCATCATTAAGGTATCCTTTGTCATAATCTGAAATAACAATAGCATCAGGATTCATGTGCAACATTGCCATTTTCAATTCAGCATTTGCAATTCTACCCACCTTTGGAGTTTCATCCAAACGCATCAACTGATAACTACTATTTGTATCTATGAATCTTGTTTTAGTTATCTGTTCCCTCTGTGAAAGTAGAACAGTATTAATACCAAACGCCTTTAGATTCAATTCAGTGTTTGCAGCCATACCTGGCCTCTCCTCTATTCTAGTTTGATCTAGAACAGGGACAGGTTGTTCTGGACTGAGCCTAGTGGTCTCACCAAAAACATACTTGTCTGTACACTTATCACCTATGACAATTACGTTAGCCACGAATCCTCTTTATGATATCAGTTGATGAATAATTTAGACGAGGTAAAAATCTTACTTCTTTGGCATATTGTACACCAACTACGTCTCCTCCTCTCCAATCATCACCCAGTAATAGTATATCAGGTGAATACAATTCTATCAACCCCTCTAATTCTTTTCTGTCATTAAAGTAAAATACTTCGTCAATATACTTTATCGCTTGTAACATCGAAACTCTGTCACAAAGATTATTGATGGGCTTAGACGGACCCTTATCTTGACGTATCTTTTCATCTGTATCGGTTGCTACAATAAGTTTATCTCCTAGAGACTTACCTATTTTGAATAACTCTATGTGGCCTGGATGTAAGATATCAAATGTACCGTTACACCATACTATTTTATTCATACTAGACTATCTATATGGTTGATATACTCACTTTGAATAACAGAGTTTGCTTGATTGTCAGGCAATACATTATTTAAAAAGTTCTCATATCTTGGTAAAGCAGTTTCATCTTTTTTCCAATACTCTTTAGGATTGATCTCAGTTGTCATTAACTGTAGTAGCCATACATGCCAGTTAGTGCCATCAAAGAATGAACCTACCTTTCCAGTTTGAGGAGTTCTTACATTGGGATCTTGAATATATCCCTCCATCATTTCTTGCATTGATGATTTCTGGTATTTAGATCTTACATAATCCCAGAACTTACCTTTTCTCTGGCAGTATGAGTAGTGCATATTAACATAATCAACAGCACTTTCATAACTACATTTCATTTTAGCATCATAGAAAGGTGCCTCTACTTTACTATCAAAATAACCACCAAATACTCCTTCCTCCAAATATTCTACACCCCTGATCATTAGTGCAAGACCTGTGCTTTCTAATGGTTCAATGAATCCAGCAGACAATCCAATAGGAACTACATTACCCTCCCAGAAGTTATTAACATATTGTGGTTTCCAATCTAGTAATCTCATTTCGTCTGGTTTGATTCTACCATTCCAATGATCTGAGAACGCTTGTCTTACTTCATCAGGATCATTAACATCTCTATTAAAACAATATCCTGTTCCTATTCTAGATCTTGTAGGTATTTTCCATATCCAACCATGTTCCTGTGCAGGGCAAGCAGTGTATGGATGTTGTTCTACTCTATAATCTTCATACTTTACTCTACCAGCAAGAGCTGCATTGATAAACAATCTATCACTTAAATCAACATTGTTTTTGCCAATAAGGAGTTGTTTCCAACCAGTGCAATCTACAAATATATCACCAGATATTCTTCCCCCATCATCTAATACCAGTTCTTTAATATTAGATTTAGTTATATCATCTGATTGTCCATCTCTAATAATATCTACCACATCAGATTGAATATATTGACAATAAGGTGTAGTGTGTCTCATTAAAAACTGCACTAACTTTCCACAGTCAATCTGGAAGGCATAGGAATCATGCACATAGTTAGTTTCAATCTTATTCTTCTTTGAAGAATTATACATTGGTGATGTATCTTTTATATCATACTTATCTTGGAATGATTGCCATAGATCATACAAAGGTACTTTAGTATCTCCTATACTTGTGAAAGAAAAGGGATGCCAAATTTCTGCATCTTCATGACCCCAGCCTGGAAATAAAATACCAGACTTAAATGTTGCATCTACTTCTCTCAACCAATCTTTAGGTTGGTATCCCATCATCTTCATGACATTTGGAAAACTAAGAAGAGTTGCTTCCCCCACACCAATTCTTTCTGGTTGAGACTTATCGATAATTACAACTTCAAAATGGTTTGACCATCTACGAGCAAACCATGATGCAGTAATCCATCCAGCAGTTCCTCCTCCAACAATAACTAATCTTTTAATTCTCTTCATCTCTTTGCAAAATTAAAATTGAGTAACATCCTTCTATCTGATTTAGGCGATGAACCAGCATGGAAATTTTGAGAAGGAAATATTATTAATCTTCCTTTCTTGGGGGATACAGAATCACTATAATTCCACCTCCAATCTATTGGGTTATCGACATCATCTGTCTTTTGATCGAACAAGTATGTGTCACCTGTGGCATCATTTACATAGTAAATAGCACTCCAAAATTCAGATCCTCTATCATCAGTATGTGGAATATAATGCTTTGGTGGATTAGCTAGAGGAGTCTGTAGTATTGCTCTTATTCTAGTATTCATACAGTTTGGTAATTGTTCATCTATTATCTTACTAACCAAACCTAGAAGAGCAAAGTGTAACATTTGATCTCCCACATTTCCATTATCTAATACGCCAATTAAAAATTGTGGAGCTCCAAGTTCACCATAATCCATGTGTGGTTGATATGACCACTTAGTATTATAATCAGAGAGCAAACTCTCTAATATATTTTGATACGTTGGTGATATAAAATCATCGTAAACTTCAAACTTCATTGCTTTGACCAGTATAAAAATTGAGATAATCCAACAGATATGCCTGCATCTTCACACAGAGGATCTACAAATAATTTAACACCTTCTGGTAAATATTTCAAGTACTCATAATTTGCCACACAATTCATTGCACAACCACCAGTCAGAACAATATTTTTTTTCCCTGTTATTTGTAAGGTTTCTAATATTTTATTAGTCATCCACTTTTCAAAATCTTTCTGTAATCTCCAGCACAAATTAGCGATTTTCTGAACATCTTCATTCCAATTTCTGTAGTCCCAATCTTTTGGTAGATAATCATAATCTATAAAGATACAACCATCATGTGTTCTATAGAAGAGTTTAGAATTAATCTCGTAGTTATCAAAAACAAAAGGTTTTATATTAGGATCTTCTTTACCATATGATGCTAGACCCATTATCTTACCAGATCCCAACTGTCCAAATCCACAATAAGCAGCAATAGAAGAATACACCATACCAATTCCCATAGGCCATTTTGTATGAGAACTTCTTGCTTTCATAAATTCTGCATGATGTTTGGGTGTCTCTTCTTTTGATAGACATACAATATTAGCTGGATATTCTACTGTGTATATACTTGCTACTTCATGATTTTCAGATTCTTTTTGTGAAGGATTACCCATACCGTCAACAACTAGAACTGCTGCATCTTTAAATCCAGAATTATAAAATCCACAAAAAGCATGAAATACATGGTGGTCGTCAAATCTAGTATCCCTCCATTTGTTTTCCCACTTTTCTATATCGTTATCCTCCATCTTTACTCTCTTTGAATGGATATCGGTAGATTTAGAAATAACGTAATTTGTAAAAGAATATACCTCTTGTTCAAATGATAGTTGAAAGTCTTGTGCCAAGTCATTTACAGGCCAATATCTAATACCAGCAAATCCAAAATCAGTGTTTAATAATTCATCTGACGAAACATCATCACCAAATAATCTTTCATATGCTTTTGATGGATAAGAATCATGCTTTACACGACTACATCTTTCTTCTTGCATGATATTTTTTATTTTTCCATCCTCTACTACACAAACAGAAGCATCATGAGATATCATTATTCCAACAGTTTTCATCTTAGATTACCTGACAATACACATCTACCAGCATGATCACTGGGAGCTACGGAATGTGGAAGTTCTTTTTCCCATACTAAACAATGACCCTTTTCTACTGGAACTGATGTCCATGTATCGGAATCATTTGGATCTCTAGCAAAACATATTGAAGAACTATTCTCTGGAACTTTTATATAATAAACAAAAGAATATTTAATTTCTTCTGAAGCATGAGCATGCCATTTTATACCACCACCATCACGATACCAGACACCCCATAGATTTACCAACTTACAATCTGTAGTCTCTTCTATCCACTCTATAAATTTTCTTATTTTTTGTGGATAACTATACCATTTTGCTATGTGACAATGTTCCGATCTTTCAAGATAACTATCAGGCACAGGAGCAGTAGCATTAAGAATCTCTACCTCCAATTCACTATGGTCTTCTTGATATGGATACTCGTATTCTTTAACCTCATTCATCAGTTCTTTATTTCGATCATAAGACCATACTCAGGCAGATAGAGGTATTCTATCAAACTGTTTGAAAGAGTCCTCAGAGCGTCGTCTAGGGTCTCTACAAGAGGTTCTCCGCCTAGGTTAAAGGATGTATTGAAGATAATAGGGCATCCTGTCTTATCGTAGAAAGTTTTAATTAAATTATAGTAATGAGGATTGACTTCTTCTGTAACTGTTTGAATCCTACATGTATCATCAACGTGAATGATTGCTGGAATTTTTTCTTTGATTCCTTCCTGACATCTAACAGCATACATCATAAATGGTGTATCATCCATACCACGAAGATCAAACCATTCATGTACATGTTCTTTCAATATTGATCCAGCAAAAGGTCTGAAGTATTCACGACGTTTAATAGTATTGACATGATCTTTTCCTTTCGGATCTCTAGGATCATACATGATAGATCTGTTACCCAATGCACGAGGGCCTGCCTCTGATTTACCTTGGAACATTGCAACAATATTTTTTTTCATTATAAGATCTACTGCATCTTCATGTGTAGCCTCAAAGATTCTAGTTGCATCATAATAATTAGCAAGATCTGTAATGTATTCCGTATCGTATTCATACTTAGGTCCATAATATAGATCCGTAATCATTGGTTTTACCTCCTTGTCTTTTGTTACTTTATGATAGTGCCAGTATGCAGCACCGATAGCTGTTCCAGCATCATTACTTACTGGTTCTACAAATAGATTGATACCCTTTTCTTTTAGTTGAGGAAGATACCAATAGTTTGCAACACAGTTTAATCCATATCCACCAGAAAGAACTACATTCTTTTCACCACTCATCTCAACTGCTTTGAAAATAAGATCTAACACCATAGATTGTGATTCTGTTTGGATTGCATATGCCATATCTCTACGGTTATCCAACTTGGTTATATCTTTCACACCACTGGTATCCAAAGGTTCTCTTAGTTCTAAGAATCTACCTTTGTTTACGATTGCACCATTAGGGTAGGTGGGTACAATAAGGTCTCTGTTAGTAGTAGCCCAATCACTTCTACCATCATAGTTTGTATAGATGTCTGGAATCTCACTATTCTCTTTTCCGTATGGGAATAGTCCCATAGTCTTACCAGCTTCAATAGGAGCCCAACCACAGTATTGAGTAACTGCCTCATATGCTTTTACAATACCAGCAGAATCATCTAGGAATAGTTCATGAGATCCTTCCTCTTCTTCTCTTTCAGAACCAAACTTGTCAATTCTTACTGCACCCCAAGGACCTCTACCTCCTTGATGTTTGTATAGAGTTTTAAAATTATCAGGATAAGCACAATTAATAATAGTTTCTAATTCCCATGTCATCTCTGTTTCATTATCAATCTGCATAGGAATGAATGTCCCTGCACCATCTACTATAACAGATACAGCAGTTTCAAATCCAGATCTATAGAAAGCACAAGCAGAATGAAGTTTATGATGGATATGACTGTAATCTACAACTTGAGGATGTTTATAGATATCTTCTTTACGATCTATCAGACCTAATTTCCTTGCAAGAGCAACGTAAATGGGTTCTCCTGTAAAATCATTTGTTCCAGCCTGATCGAGTGGTTGTGTATGTGCAACCACAAGATAATCAAGTCTATCAGTGTAATCCAATATCTTGATCATGGAAGCCAAAGGCCCTCCATCATATTTTTTTCTAGATAATCTTTCCTCTTCAATAGAGAAAACTAATTGTCCGTCTTTCAGTAAGCATACACCAGAGTTATGTCCTCTGGCGATTGCTGCAATCCACTGTGTCATGTTAAATAGATTTCTTTTCTATACTAATTGCGTTTTCTTTATCAGATTTTAGTAAACTTTTAATTTCAGATTGAAACCCCTTTTTATTTTTTGGTTTCTTCTTAGTGTCCATAGTAAAACTAGGTTTAGGAGCACCAGTCTGTAAAGGATTAGGAGCAGCTGCACCTGTAGGAGCCCAATTTGCAGTAGGTAAGTTATTCAAAGTTGATTGCATTGGTGATGCAATTCCTTGTCCCATTGGTGGTTGCATTGGTGTTTGCTGTTGAGGTGAACAAGCTTGTCCCTGCTGTTGTTGTGGAGGAACGAAGTTACCTGTATATGTTTTTGGTTTACCTAGTCTTTTTCTACATGATGCAATAACTTCATCAATTTGTTTCTTACTTAGTTCCATCGCTTCATCATTAAAACGATCAACTCTTTCATCCATAGTGATTCGGATTGGTGCATATTCTCTACGACCATCACCCACATCAATAATATCAAAATCCTTGAGGCCTGGATAACTAATATTCTCTGGATATGTGGAACCAACCACAACAGTTGCAGTTTTATCAAATGCTCTTGCAATGTGTTGACCCATACTATCACATCCTAAGAAATGATCCGCAACATCAATGACAGAAGCCCACACTCTCATGTCTTGTATCTGTGGTCTAGCTATAGGATACTTATCTTCATTCTCCTCAGTTGGAAAATGAATTTCACTCATAATTATTACTGCATAATCTTTCTTGAGATTATTAATTATGTCTACAACTCCTACAAGAGACATGCTTCTAGAAGTTGGATCTGCAATAAACTCTCCCATCTGTTCTACAGATCTTCCAAATGGTTGAACAACTATAACTTTATCTTTCTTTGTTGTTGCCTTAATTTCTTCAACTATATTGTATCCAGCAATGGCTTCTGACTTATTAAGATGAACTGTAGGTTTAGGAAGTTCTCTAGGTTCGTCTAAACCGTTGATTGCAATATCATATGCTTGTGCTAGACTACACTTCTGATTGTAATAGTGCCATATTCTGTATGGCTCTGGACTCTCGCAGTCTCTGTCTTTGATATGTTCTTGAAAAAGATTTTTGTGCCAGTGGTCATAGACCTTACTATCTAATGTTGGGTGTCCCTTGAAGAAATCAGTTCCACCTTCACACACAATAATAAAGTCGTCATGGTTCTCTGCATATTTCTCAAATGCTGGTATTGAACTTATTACTCTCCCTGCTCCACCATTGACGAAGAATGCTTTTGATCTCATAGTTCTCATAATTCCTATAGTATATAGTCACATAAAAAAGACCTGTGCCAGACGAGGATATTCCTTAAACATCTTGCGATTTAAGTCCGCTCCATGCGTACATTTTGCTTCATACAATATCATTCTATTATATTTCATCTCACTTGTAAAGGTAATATCTTTTTTTATGTCATATTCACCATAAGCGTGATCTTCCTTGTATTTGTAAAACTGTGTACCACCCTCACACTCCTCTGGTTTATTCAAATAAACTAGTGCAGCCCACTTAGAATCTGGATCTTTATGGTGAGTATAGCAGTAAACAGTCTTAGTAAATCTTTCATTTATATCTTTGTTAGTTGTATGGTTAACCAAAAATTTTTGATTGTCCCACCTATAATTAAATAAATCTTCGGTAAATTCTAAGTTTTTCCATTCCGAATGTTGGCATAGTTCTTTGAAGACTGGTTTTAGATTATCAATCATGTCTTGTCGTTCTTCAATAACCCTTGTGCCTATTAGACCACCACAATGTTCTTTGTCATTTGTCCTTTCACATGACAGAGCATAGTCTCGGACTTCATCTGGATTTTTGTAGAAATCATCTACAACAAATACTTTTCTCCAGATATAACCGAAATCATTTAATCTTGTATAATCGTAGCAACGTTGTATGTGTGAAATTCTTATAGGATTTACTTCAAACATGTAATAAAAAAGATCCCCTTATTAGGAGGATCTTGATGAATTATTTTATATATAAGTATCTTACATTGAAGATGGTGGTTCCCATGCTTGTCCAGTTTCTGTATCAGGATCTCCTTGATGAGGAGGATCTTGGAACCCAGGCTCTATTGGGAACATCATGTCAGCGAAGTTAGGATGTACTCCAGCAGCAATCATCTTGTTAGGAAGATCTCTTAACTGTTGACGATATGTTTTCCACTGAGTCTTAAGTGCATCAGGCATATCTTCTGCAATTTGGCCATCACTATTAGAAAGAACACTGTCTCTATGTTTTCTAACATGATCCCATGTCTTGTCCTCATCAACACCGTTTAACTTCTGTCTAGGTGTGAATACACCAATGGAAATGTCATCAGGCCCAGCAGTGCCAGGATTTGCAACTCTGATACTATCGAAATCATAGATATCATCAGCGAAGAGAGTTGAAGAATATGTAAACTGAGGGTATACACTTCCGTCCACCTCTGGAGAGCCAGGATGGTTTGTATCTGTACCAGCACCTCTATCTTCTTCTTTCTCGTTGACAACAGGTCCTCTTAACTGACAGATGAGTGTGTGTAAGTCAGATTTAGCACAATCAACCTCATACCACTGAACTACGTCTGCTGGTTTTGGACGACCATCTGCAATATCATCCTCTGTTAAAGGACCATATACTTCTTTACCTTCTGCATTAATTTGCAGAAAAATCTTGTCTGGACCATCATAAGTTTGGTCTCTCTGGTTTCCATCAGACATAGAGTGGTCTGTAAGGAAAGCATTGGGAAGATTTAACTTCCAGTTGTGTGAAATAATCTTTGTTGCCATTTTGGATTTCTTCGGGTTTACTCCTTCGGGACTATTTATAAAAAAAGAGGGTCTATAACCCTCTTTTGAAAAATTTTCTTGTTCGGATTAGACGTAAGTGATCTTAACGAGTCCTCCTCCACCTTGTCCGCCTTGTCCACAACATCTTCCACAGTAGTTACTGTTTGCACCTTGTCCACCGTGTCCGTATGGAACTGTCCAACAACCACAACGCATCCAACACTCTCTTTGTCCGTATGAAACACCAAGAGTTCCGATGAATGGAGCACCTGTTGGTAATCCTTCGTTATAGAAGCAGTGACAGTTGAATCCGTCAGGTCTGTATGAGTTACCACCGTGGTTGCCCATTCCGAAGTCTCCTCCGTGAGCGCCAGGTTGCATACAACAAGTATGGAATTCTGAATAACAGTTTGATGACCAGTCACCAGTTGCACAACCTCTAGTACCACCTAAGGCACAGAAGTTCGATAAGTTGTATCCATTTACATATGAAGTACATCCGCAACATCCTGTACACTCTCTAGAACAACATCTGTAAACTCCACCAGCACAAACTTGATATTGACATCCAGCAGTAGTTGAAATAGTTTTTGTATTATAGTATCCACCACCAGCACCATGCCAGTTTTGACATCTGTTACATGAACATGCACCGTGTCCGTTACCTCCAGCACCCCAGATTTCCCAAGTAATTCTAGAAACTCCTGTAGGAACAGTCCAGTTGCAACAGCAGCCAGGTGTACAATAACATGGATGACCATACACCCATTTTACACACCAGTTAGAGAAACTACCAGCCGTAACCGCAGACGACGGAACTGTAGCGTCCTGAATCTGGGCGTTTATTACTTTTTTATAACTCGAATAAGAAGCCATTGTTTCCTTTAGAAGTATGTAATTTTGACGAGTCCGCCACCGCCAGTACCACCTTGTCCGCAGCACCTACCACAGTATGTAGACATCGCACTATGTCCACCATGACCATAAGGCACGATCCAGCAACCGCAACGAATCCAACATTCTCGGATAGACTGTGTTACTTGTGTACCAATCAAAGGTGCAGAAGTAGGTCTCTGACCATAGTGATAACAGTGACACCAACCTCTGTAGGTATCATGTCTAGATGTAGACCAGATTGAACCGTGGTTTCCAATTCCGAAGTCTCCTCCGTTTGTTTGAGGACCTCTACAACATGTGTTTACAGATGAACAACCATCTGTCCAACTTGGGTTGGCGTTTCCTCTACATCCACCAATAGCACAGAAGTTAGAAAGGTTATATCCATTTACATAAGATGCACAACCTACACAACCATAACATTCTCTAGAAAGACATGGATAAACAGCAGCAGCACAAATACTATATTGACAACCACCATTGGTTGTTATCATCTTGGAGTTATAGTATCCTCCACCACCAGCTTGGTAGTGATGACATCTGTTACATGAACATGCACCAGTACCATTTCCTCCAGCACCCCATGCCTGAACCCACATGTTATTAACACCAGTTGGAACAGACCAGTAACAACAACAGCCTGGTGAACAACGACACATTGTACCGTAGACCCATTTTACGCCGTAAGTGCTATTGGGAGAGCTACTAAAACTAGCAGCGTTAAGAGCATTAGACTCTAACTGATCTCCGTGGATTTTTTTGTATGATGAATAGCTTGCCATTTCTGTTTAATACCTAGACGTAAGTAATTCGGACAACACCAGAGCCGCCTTGACCGCCCTGTCCACAACAACGACCACAGTATGAAGTCATTGCACCTTGGCCACCTGTTGCATATGGAGCAGTCCAACAACCGCAACGCATCCAACATTCGTTATGATTAGTCTCAACACCTTCGGATGTTAAGAATGGAGCACCAGATGACATTGTGTTTGTAACCGCACCACCACAGTGACAGTTCCAGTGACCTGACCAACCTTTTTGGTGTCCAGCCATTGCAAAGTCTCCACCCCATGTTCCAGGCGAAACACAACACCAGTTAGTTGAAGTACATCTAACAGACCAGTCTGGGTTTGCACAACCCCTTGCACCACCGTGAGCACAGAAGTTACCTGAGAGATTGTAACCGTTTACATAAGATGAACATCCTTGACATCCATTACATTCTCTTGAACAACATCTGTAAACTCCACCAGCACATACAGTATATTGGCAACCGCCACTAGTAGCAATTGTCTTAGTATTATATGCACCACCAGAGGCACCTCTGTAGTGATGACATCTGTTGCAAGTACATGCTCCGTGTCCGTTACCTCCAGCACCCCACATCTCAATGGTTAACTTTCCGACTCCAGATGGAACTTGCCAGTAACAGCAACAGCCTGGTGTGCAGTAACATGGATGTCCATAGAACATCTTTACGCAATAATCAGGAGTCACACCCGCTACTAACTTGGTAGGGTCTATTGTCCCTGCCGTTAGCATGTCTGAACTTACTTTTCTATATGATCTATAGTTGGCCATTTACGATCCTAAAAAGGGGTTGAATAAAAAACATAATGTAAAGGATCTCAAATTAGATGGAGAAGATTCTCCAACCGTATGTATCACCTGAGAAGATGAGTGTAAATGCAGCACTTTCAGTTGAAACAGTTAGGTCTGAACCATCACCTTGAATGTTCTTACCATTTCTTGCAACCACAAGTGCGTTAGAATCAAATGTCTTAGCAACGTCTAAGAATGTAATCTCAGCACCTAAATTCGGAGAAGCAGGGAGTGTTAGTGTTACCTGTCCACCACCTGTGTTAACGAAGTATGTTCCACCAGCTTCAACAGAAGTATTTGATGAAACTGTACTGTATGACTTAACACCTGGCTGAATCCATGCAGTTCCGTTGTAGTATTCAAGAGCACCTAATGTAGTGTTGAATCTTAACGCACCAGTGTTGAACTCATCGTCAACGCCGCCAGGTCTCTGAGCAGTTGTACCTACAGGAGGTGTCATTGCCTTAGTTCCCATAGAACCACGAGTTAAGAAACCTCTAGTTGCGAATTCAGTTGGACAAGCAGTGTTTGAGTTACCAGCGAGTGTCTCATCAGATGAGAATTCGTTGATCGCTTCACCGACCTGACCACCAATCGCACCAAGTCTCAATTCTGTCAAACCAGAAAGGTTGAACGCAGAAGCATCCAATGTAGCACGACCAGTCAACTGGTCAACGGAGAAGAAGTCTCCAACTCTGAAGTTACCACCTTGGTCGGTTGATACGAAGAACACCTTACCAGGCCCGAATACGTTAGTTTCTTGACCTTGAATTACGTTTGCCAAGTTAACGTTTGGATAACCAGTCTCTGTCTTGTTACCAGTACCAACTGCGAGGAAGTCATGTCCTGTTAGTCTTGCCTGTGAGAACAGAGTTCTGATCTCGATTGTAGAACCGTAACCTA
>VTLG01006169.1_pt1 | contig 21101 bp, 39 predicted proteins | sample 4694571 | NCBI WGS metagenome assembly VTLG01 (sample SAMN12604809, study PRJNA352737) | marine metagenome | biome: ENVO:00000447; feature: ENVO:00000209|ENVO:00000569|ENVO:01000036; material: ENVO:00002151; isolation source: viral sequences binned using virsorter ... | reverse complement strand
TTTTTGATAAATTTCTTGAGCCTTAGTCTCTCTTATGATCAATTGTGCTGATATCAAATTACGTTTCTCTTCTGCAGTTGCTAGCTCTGCAACCGCACCTGCATTTTCTTTATTAAACTGAACCCCAGTCTTCAAGTTATCATTTTGAGCTGTAATAGGTGCAAATAATTTCCTCATAGACTCTTCTTGACTTTTATTAGCTTCTGTAGTTTTATCAGTAGTTACGGCATATTTCTTTTGTTCAGCAATAAGCTCTTCATAACTCATATCTAATAAAACTTTATGATATTTTCCTAACCTTTCCTCTGCAATGGTGCTAGATTCTGATAATCCCCTCATTCCATGTACAAAAGAAGTAGTAGACTCTTTTAAAGATTTTAATCCATCAGAAACATCTTCTATTACATTAAATAATAATTTTAACCCTTCCAATAAAGGCATTATTAAAGGAGCTAATAGCTCCCCTATAGATTCTTGCATGTCACTAAAAGCATTACCTAGCCTAGATATTGCACCTGCATAACTATCAGCCTGTTTCCTTGCCTGTCCACCATACAATATAGCAATATTTTTAGTAACACTTTCAATTCTTTCACTAGATTTGGAAGCACCACTTGCAGCTATGCCATATCTAGATAATGCATTTGTAGAAGAACCTACTGACTTTGCAACTAAATCTGAAGCTGTTTTTAAATCCATTCCCTTCGCAGAGGCTAAATCTAATGTAGCTCTTGTTAGTTTTTTTATTTGATCCTCATCTTTAATAAATGCAGCAATTTGAGCTTGAGCATCAATAATTACTTCATCTCCAAATATAGTAACTCCTTGCAAAGCAGATGCTTGTTCTAATAAAGCCTTAGAAGTTCTACCTAATGCTGACTCTAGTTTAATTTCTGCTTGTTGTTGCTTTGCAGCCGCCTCAAACATTTGTCCAATACTTCTTCTTAACAGTTCTACACCAAACGCAGCAATTAGTAGTCTTGACCTGAATACAGATAATTTTTTACCCATTCTTGTAAATAGAGGTAAACTTTTTTCCGCCTCACTATTAAGACCTCCAATACTATTTCTAAAATTTCTAACCCATTGGTTAGCACCTCTTGCCTGATTTCCAGCACCTTTCATTGACTTTTCCATCTTATCCATTCTTTTAGTGCCTTTTTCTACGGCTTTGGTAAGATTTTGAATAGTCTTTTCAAGTACTTTATATTCTTTTGAGGCATCTCTTACATTTTTAGGGGGCATTTATTTTTCTCTCCTTGCTTGTGCTTCTTTTTCAATCTTTCTTCTTTGTCTTTGCTCTCTTATAGTTAATGCAGATTCTATAATATGTGCTTTAGAAATCCATTTAAATGGCTGTGTTCCATAGTTTCCTGGAAAAGGAGGAGTTGAAAACTTCTGACAATATAAGTATTTAGATATATCTTTTTGAAAATCTTTATCAAGAATAATATTCATACAACAAAAATGGGGTAATTGTTGTGATATAGAACTTGCAATATCAAAACTTTTGCCCCCATCATTAATCTCCTTAGTTTCCGCTATTAATAATTTTATCACATCCCAAACATCCTCATCACAACTAAAAACCTTAAAAGGATATCCACCATTCTCTGAAATTGGCACCCTGGCTTCATATGGGTAAGAATGATATTTGCAACCCTCACACCAATGCCCTATATGAACATTTAGTGATAGCGTGAGGGATTCTATTCCCCCAGGTTCTGATAATCCTGTACTAATTCAACTAATTCATTTTTCTCATCTTCAGTCAACTGTTTAAGAACGGAATCATCAACTAATCCATCTTTTCTATTTTTAAAATTTTTAAAATCTCCGCCTTTAATACCATGTCTAAGCCAAGAAGTTCTAGCTTTAGAAAGACCACTAACATGAGACAATGACCCATTATCATATTTCATAACAGACATATCATTGCAAATATCTATCTCATCTATTGTCATTTCTCTAAGCTCAATTTTCTTCTTTGACTTTAACTCTACGATTTTTTTACTCATTTTTAACTCCTATTAAGCATGTCTAATATATAGCGATGTAGATGTATCGCCAGTTCCCTTGATTGTAAGGTTGACTCCTAAATAATCACCCTCATCCCAAGCCATATCTGTAATAATTCCATCAGTTATGCTAAAAGCTCTATCGCCAGATGCTGGAACTGCATGATCTGATATTTCAAAAGCAGGAGAGCTTAAGGTTGTAGCCGCCCTATGAAGATCCCATAATGTATCTACATTAGTATCATATTTTATAACTGGATTTGCAGTAACTACAAAATTTGGAACAGATCTTACATAGGTCATTGGAGCGCCATCTGTACCATTACCACCAAATCCACCAAATACAACAGGATTCTCTATGGTAAGTGAAAGACTTTTTAATAAAACATCTTCATCTCCAACTTGAGAATGAACATCATAGTCACCTAAAAAAACATAATTTGCACTATAAGTACCCATATTTCGCACAGTCTCTGAATAGGCACCGGCAGCAACAGGTGTTCTAGATGTCCATGAAGCCTCGAATTTCATTCTTCCACCATCTTCATTTGGATCAGCTGACATTGTCAAGCTAGTAACAACACAGCCTGGTATAGAAATACAGTCTTTGAAGCCTGAACCACTTACTCCATTATATCCAAATGTAAGTGTGTTATTAAGAGCAGAAGAGTCACCATGTTCAAAGGTATGATTTGCAGTTGATGTTCCATTTATTGTATAGGCACTTGATGAAATTGCAACTCCAGTTACAGCTGGAACTAAAATAGCATGTAATTCATCCGTTAAATATCCACTAACAGTTCCTTCTATTACATTTCCTGTATTATAAACAAAATGATCGCCAGTTGATGTCATGATTCCAGATGAAGCACCACCCCTTCTTTCTACTCTTAAGTCATTAAATGTTGGCAGTGTAACTGAATCAGTTTCTATATGAGTCCAAGTACTTCCAGCTGCATAAGGATTTCCTACAGTAGAAGCATCTAAGCCTACACCAACAGATAGCTCCTTCGAACTACTAAAAACACCATTAATAGCCATTATTTATCTCCTTTATTTTTTTTTATTGCTTTTTCTTTCCCAGGAGAACTCACCTCTTCAACATAATTACCTAATCCCCAATTTACTAACTGAGAAAAAGATTCTTCAATATCTGCTGTATTGTTAGCTGACAAAATTGAAGAAATCATCTTATGAACTCCACTTATCCTAGGTATGTCTGAAGCAGATACACCTTTCTTTAGCTTGATCTTCATATTAAAATCTCCATTTACCGTGTGTTATAATTTATCATACTTTAGAAAAATTACAAAGATATTCTATTCTAGCAGTTATTAGGTTATCTACAGCCTCTTCATCACCTACTTTTTCATTTATAGTAATATTTTCAACTCTACCACCATAATATCCACCATCATCACTTCTTTGGTTAGGCTCTGCCTTATTCCATAGAAGTTGTTCTAGCCTAGATACATCTCTATACATTTTTTCAGATGCTTTTTCATTTAAATTAGAAGCTAATAAATAATAAACAATTTCTAATGTATATTCATTAGTAAATGCCTCTTTATCATATCTAGCAAGAGACTGATTCAATCCAAATATTCTAATAGAACAATTACCTTGAGGTTGATATTGTTCTGCAGCGTAAACAGATATAGCTCCTTTAAACTCTGTACGAATAAATTTCTTTAAAATATCTATTACCTTATCTTTCCAAATATTTGTAAAAGATATAGCCATTAATAAGTCCTTCTAGTTAATCTAGTATTTGTTCCACTACCTGGAGAATCATCTAATGACTCATACTGACCCCAACACTCAAGTTCCCATTCATCATTAATTGTTGCAACGGATGCATCTGTACTTCCTGAAAATCTAACTTGCAATCCACCACCTATAGATTGATATTTACCTGTTATAAGTCTTGCATCTACAACTTTATTTTGTTTTAAACCAGTAGAATCCCCATGATATACATCAAATTTTGCAGTACCTATTGCTCCTGCTGTAGTTATAATAATCTTCATTAAATCATAAATACCTGAATATCTACCTCTAGTATCTACTATATATAAAGCGTTGCCAGCTTGTGGAGATGTTACCTCTCTAACAACTCCACCTGCTGAGTCACCTGTTACTTGATAAGACAATTTTGTCTTGCCTTCATTAATTTGTTGAATATTAAAATTTGCTTCTTCTAAAAACTTTTCTGCTACATCGGATCCAGGACTATGAGCATTAATAAGAAAATAAATAGAGACAAGAGAGGTTGTCCGTATTAAGAAGTAGTCATAGTTACCTTCCTTGTCCTTAAATGCATCCCTTGGGATGCCAGCATCTACCCTAGAATCAACATATCGTGAAGCGTTTTTCATAGTTCGTGTTATCAGTGTTGAAAATTCCTCTCCTGCCTCCATCAATTTATCTACTGGTGTATTTGCTGAAGCATAATAACATACATCTTCTGCTGAATTATAAAACCATTCTCCTTCAGTATTTACATCAGTATGTGCAGATTGAGCTGGACCTAAATCTTCTCCATCTGCAAATAATTGAGTAACCAAACCACTATTATGGGCAGCATATTTAACAACGCTAGAGCCTGATACTGATACCCATCCATATATAGCATTTTTAACATCAAATTCATCTAGATTAGGATATATATCCTTTAAGTCTCTATGCGTACAATATGTAGAAGATGTAGCCATTAATACCTCCGTTTAGATTTTTTGTTTTTCATAGGTTTTTTCTTTTTATATTTTGTTTTAGGCATTACTCATACCCTATAAATTCTATCTGACCGTTTATCTTTTGATTTAGACTTCTAGCAGAACAGGAATGTATTGAATTTCTACTTCCAGCAGAAGCCAGCCTTGTTCCACCTGCCATAGCAGATCCATAATTAGCAGAAACTACAAAATGAGCATTAGGAACACCATTTAAATAAAGTTCACCTGTTTGATAATTTATAGTTCCTGATGCAGAGCCTCCTATATTTCCATGACCATCATCATAGAAGAATATAGATTCATTTATCTTTTCTAATCCTGAACTCTTATCTACCGTTAGATCGGATGTAAGACTTGCAGCTACTGGACTTTGAACATTCGCTATAGCTGGCAATCTACCAACTCCAAATGGTGTAGTTTCTCCTTGACTTGGAGCAGCTAATAATATAGCAGAAGTTGAAAGCCTTTGACCACTTGTAAATCGAATATCCCCATCTACTATACCTACAGATACTGCTTCATTTAATACGTTTGAGCTAGTAGTTCTAAACTGTGTATTAAGTACTGTTTGTATTTTATTTATAATTCCATTATTGCCACCAAAGTTTACATTTGAGCTATCAGTTGTAAATTGCATAGCATCAGAATTTAATAGACCTGATCCATCTACTGTAATATCAAAACCATAAAGTGTGCTAGCAGCTAGACCTGAATGTGTAGAGGGTGAAATCCCTGTGAGTCCAAGCTCCTGATACCCTGCATTAAAAAATTTTCCTGACAAACTCCCTGGCACCAGACCGCCTGCTACAGAATTTGCATATCTCCCATATCCAAAGAAATTTTTAATATGAAAGACTCCATTAGAATCTGTTTGACATGTAGATAAGCCTCCATACTGATTACAGTCTTGGGTTATATTGAAAAATGGAAGATAAATTTTAGCACCATCTACGGCACCACTTGTAGCATCTGTCTGAGAATCTCCATCTGCAGCAGAAGTACCATATAATGCTCTATCTACTGTCAGTGTAGTACCATCTACCTTTGTAACTCTCATTATTTCTATTTGTGTGGTTTCAGATGTATTTATTCCTAATTGAATTAGATCACCAACATAGAATGGGTCACCTGATGTTACTGTTATACTTGTTGCAGAATCTTCAACTTTTGCATGGACTGTAACTCCACTATCAACATATAAATTTTCACTATTCACATCTTTTGGATTTTTATTATCAAGAGCATATGCATCGCCTGCTGATGTTGCAGCATCAAAATCTAATAATCTTAAATTTGGAAGATAGATATGTTCACCTACAGGGAGCATATGTCTTAATATTCTTTGAGCTGGACTACTAACATTGGTATCAGGCGTAGCATTTTCCCACGAATCTATTAAAAATTCAATTTCAAGTGCAGTTTTACCCGTATTTCTAATTGTTATATTTTTTAAATTTTCTATTCTATTTGGATAACTCCAACTTGACTGGAAAAGATTATGAAACCCACCTGTCGTAGTTCCGGCTGTAGCACCATAAGGTATTTCCTTTGTTACTCTAAATTCACTTGCAGATCCAGTTCTCATAGAATCTTGACCTCGCCCCCCAACTCTATTGTAATGTGATGGCATAATTTTTTCTCCCTATCGTATATGATATTTTACTGTTGCATTAATTGAAAAATCGGAATTGACAGAGTCTGATCGAAATACAAATGCTATTACTCTGCCTGCTGATACATTAGCACTCTGTATAGTCATGGATTGATAATAAATTTGCTCATATCCTAAATTTACTATATCAACACCATCTGCTATTACAACTCCACTACCCATATCTCCTGACCTAAAAGTATTACTCGTATCAATCGAATAACTCATAAGATGCGCCCTTACAGTATCCCCTGTGGCATCATCTCCTGCATGAAACCAATGAACAGCATCTATTGTAATATCATCAGGAACATACCATAATGCATTGGTAACACCATCCGCAGTTGTAGATACTCCATAATTATCATCAGGATCGGTTCCTGTTCCTATTGCAAGATCGCTAAAAGTTTGAACTGTTCCTTTATTAAAAGGTATCATATAATGGGTATCTGCAAGCATAGCAGCTGACTCGGCAGAACCAACTCCAAAATGGGCGTACTGTGTCGTAGAACTTACAGCAGATACTCCCACTTTTACTAAATTATTCGTGCTGTCTACTTGAAGAAGTGGTGTACCTCCTGCGCCCCTGCATTGGAATATTGCTACACTCTCATCATTTACAGGTCTTACCAATAATTGATCATCAGATAAATAGACACAGCTTTTATTACCAGCACCATCTTCAACTTGTTTTGCACTTGTAGTGACTCCACTATTTGTTGTTCCACTCACTTGTAATATTCTTTTATAAAAATTAGCAAAAAAATCGTTTGTAAATGATCCCATTTATGCTCCTTTATCCATATAAAAATTCTCCTGCAAGTCCTGTTCCTGATGGCAATGCTGTAGCCTTCATAATAAAAGGTGGATACCCATTTGTTCCAACACTACCCCATCTTAATACACCTCCTGTTGATACCGATGTTTTTGCACCAAGCCACCACTCATACGTTGATCCTGCTGTAAGTCCTTGTACCACCCAATGAGGTCGAAGTACTGAATCTCCTGAAGATGATGGTGGAACTGCTTGTGCATGTTCATTCGTATCATCCTGTGAATTAGGAAAAGAAATTGCCTGATAAGTATCAGTTGTATCTTGATCTGATAATCCTAAAACTGGCACTCTACGAAACGCATCAAAATATATTTGAGCAAATATTTCAACAACTCCTGATGGTGGTGCTATAAATTTCACCTTCAAATCATCATCAATAGTAGTCATTGTTGACGAAAGAGTATAAGAACCTGCCGAAGCATCTATACCAACAGCAGTATAACCAATTATCATACCTGAGTATGCAGGTATCGTATTAAAACTCATTTCATCTATGGTTGTTTTTGTATTTCCAACAACTTCTAAATCTCCTCGAATCCTTGCACCATTATCTGTATTTGCAAGTTCAAGAGAAGTAGATTCACCCCCAACTTTTAATGGTCGAAGATTAGAATCTATACCATGTCCTTCTTGTAGTTTTATATCATTAGCCAAACTTTTTTAGAACCTTTTTAACTTCTGCCCACATTTTATCATCATCTTTAGATTTTGTTCTTTTGACAATAAAGTCACCTACAATAATTAACAAACCTACAGAGCCATGTTTCATTAATAATCTAGATAATAATATTTTTATCATTTTCTCATAGTCTTTTTTATAGCTCCCCAAACAACATCTACTAGAATATCATCATACTTTGTAGGTGATAATTTAACTATTTTTTCTAGTAAAAAGAAACATGCTAATGTTACATCCCAGTTATTCATAAACCAATCCATTATTTTTCTCCTTTGTTATAAATATTTCTCTTAATATATTCTAGATCGTCACTCATACCTGAAGTCATTGACTCAAGATAGTGCAATCTCTGATTTTGCTCGATATCCGAAGGTATCGGTTTTTCCTGTAATTCCTCCATCTCTTTGATAGAATTTGTATTAATATCTGACTCTACTTCTAATAGTCTAATTCTACTCTCTAGATCTCTATAGCCATAAACAAGAACTAAAATTAAACCAATAGCTTGTGCTGCCATAGGTAGGCTAATCTTAAAATGGCTTTTTTCATTTATAGTTGGATCACTCATCTTTTAAAGGTTTTTCCTTCCCCCATACAGTATCGTCATCGGACACATGTATATTTGTGCTACCTTCAGTTAAACTTACTTCCTTGTCTCCAAGTCTTATAGATTGTGACTTAGTTTTTTCTTTCATTAGTTCCCTAATAGTAGAAGCCTGCTCTTTCATTAAAATAGTCATAGGATCCTCTTTTTCCCGATGCCCTGTGATTGCATTTAAGATTCCAATAAGAGCCATAGAAGTTGAAGATGTAGCTGATGCTATAATCGCTATCATAGCAGTATCTTCTATATAAATAATACTACCAACAAGACCTGCAAAAAGAAGCACAATAGTAGGCAATGCCCACTTAGTTATAGAGACAGCAGCCATATCTCTAGCTATTCTTATCTGTGTGCCTCTATCTTTTATTTTTTTATCTACACTATTCATTTTTTTTAAACATTTTAAATAATTTTATAAAAATATCCTTCATAGTGTTCACCGCTGTTAATGTTTTTTTACTATCATTCTCTTGTCTATTACTTTTATCTATTAGTTTTACAGTTATATCATAAAGATTTTTAATATCAGCCTTAACATCTCTAGTAATAAATTTTATTAAATACATTAAGGCATAACCTAGACCAACAGATACTGCTATAGGAACACCCAATGTTTCTATGATTTGAAATATATCCACTATTTATTCCCATCTATAATTTCACCCCATAGGGATGTTTTCCCCTTAATTATCTGAATTACATGTACTGTAAAATAACCATTCTCAAAGAAATCTACAATAGCAAATGCATGTGACCAGTTATGTTTTCTATGTCCTAGCCACTGGTTCTCTTCATCAGACATGTCTTTTAAGCATCCTATAGACCAGGCAGACTTCTGACCATCCATATGAGTAACAGAAGCCTGTTGTACGTCGTGATGGTGTCCATACATAATATTAACTCCTAGTTTCATTAAATGATTCCTAGCATGATTAATACTAGCATAATGATGACCATGATAGAAATGTAATTTACCTATCTTTAAATACTTTCCCATAGGATGATAACTATATCCCCTTTTATTAAGCCTTAAAGAAGATTCTACAGATAAATTTAAATAAGGATGTTCATCATTAAACCTATTTAGCCAGTCTTCGTGATTTCCCTCACAAAAATGCTTATTATAACAGTTTACCTTATCTAAAGACTCGTCTATAATATCCATCCCATTATTTACATCTTGTATATCTTTTTCAATAGATGGCATTTGATATTCTAAAGGCGGGCGTTTCTTCTTTTTCCATTTCCAGTGAGAGCAGCTCTCCCATTCACCAATATCTCCAAGGTCAACATAGGAGTCTGGCTTAATAATTTCTATTGTTTTACATAATACTTTTATAGCAGGATAATCTGCTAATGGGAAGTGTTTATCAGGAGTAACCACGACTCTCCTTACAGGGGTTTTCTTTGCCATACCATGTTCTCCTTACATTGACGTAATGAGCGCAGGTTACGGAAATGGCTAAAATATATTAATAACTTAAAAATCTAAATCAAGATTTTTATTAGCTTCTAAAAAATGCTTAACTGTGCCTCTTCCTTTAACAGTATTATAAACCTTCTTCCAGTAACTTCCTTGAGCCTCCACGTCATCCCAAGAAGGTATTGGATCTCGGTCTCTACGATAATGAATTCTACATAATGCTGCTTGTACCGCCATATTAGACATGACTGAAATTTCAATATCATCTCCTGTAAATTGCATTCCTAGATGCTCTAAAGCAACCTTATATTTAGGTCTATAGGCAATATAATTACCGACTATATCATACATGGTTGCTGGTTCCATCTGCCAAAAACCAATAGCAGGATTTCCCTCTCCGTAACCCTTTAATGCTCTATAACCAGACTCAGCCATTCCTGTCCGTACTACTAATGCTAATGCATCATCGCTATAACAATCTATTTTATATAGAGAATATTCTGCTATTTCTTTTATTTGTTTAATCATATAAGCAATTTACTACTTTTTAGTAGTTTTTTTAGCTTTTTTTGTTTTCTTTTTTATTTGTGGCTTAGGTTTTTCTATTATTTCTTCCCAACCTTTATTTTTAAGTCTTTGTAATTTCTCTGGCGTTAATTTTTCATCCGGGAAACCTCTTACTTCGCCCCTGTCCTTGACCCTAATTCCATTATATTTAAATTTTCTCATTTAATTTTTCCTTAATTTAATAAAGGGGGCAGTTTCCCGCCCCCTTTTAAAAAAAACTTAATATTTAATTATTAAGTCTTGCTATCAGTTAATGAAATAACTCTTCTATTTCCAGCAGAATCAGCAGTTCTACAAACAGCACCATATAGTGCATCAGTTGATATCAAATCAGACATATATGTATGTTGATATGATGATTTAACATTTGCATCTTGAATAGCCCAATATAATGCACTATCATGTATTGCAAAACCTCTAAGATAATCATCATCTGTAGTATCGCTACCACCAGAGCCACCAGTATCAAAACCAGTCCAGGCAGTATGAATACCTGCCCCTGCAGCAGCTGCTACAGAACCAACATCCATAAATGCACTATTAGATGCAATTACTGGCATACCGAGTAAGCTACCAACAAGACCAGCACCAGCCACCGTAGAATTTAATCCACCTACACCCTGTGTCCAAGAATTACCAAAGTTGGATGTATTTGCTAATGATCCATATGCTTTCGGACCCAAAACAATTTTCCAGCCATCTGTACTACCAGTTTCACCAGCAATTATACCCATTAATGAAGCTAAATGTGCTGGTGTTAATGCTTCGCCAACTTCAACATTCATTGTAGCGTTTGCATTTACACCATCACCACTACCTAATACAGATGTAAGCTGTGCAATAACTGTATACATCAGGTGATTATCTACTGCTTTAGCAATAGCATAACCTAATTGACCTGAATAAAGGCTAAACATATCATAAGCAGCTTGAGCTTTTACTGCATCTGGCAACCATAATGGAGCTGCATAATGCTGATCGATTACAAGTTCTGTATCAACACCAGTATCAGTACCACTATTATCCTGTTCTAGCACTTCTGCATTTTGAGTAACTGCTTTTACAGTTGGTACTCCAATATGTGGCAATCTTATTTTATCACCACCTTGTGCTTTTGCGATACCTGATAAATCAGTACCACATTGTGTCATTACTGTATTTTTATTGAAAGATTCTATTATTGCTGTAGCCCAAATTTCTGGCACAAACTCTAAAGCTAGTGTATCAGCATCAGCACCCATTGTTGAAGAGCTATCTACACCACCTATTAGCATATTAGAAGCTAAAGGATTACTTAAAGCCATTTTTTACTCCAATTCTCTTTTTGTCCTCTATCAACTGCCTTTTTTAGACCTTCAAGTAGGACTATATTTTCTGTTTAAAGGTCTTTTCATGCCAAGCTCTTCTCTCTTTATCTGTCATCTCGGAATATGGCTTATCAATATGCATATTTCTAGATGCATTTGCCTGATGCTGAGGATTAGATGGCTTAGACTCTTCTTTAATTTTAACAACATATTCGAGAGTATCTAAATCTTTACTAGACATAGATTCTCTATCTTCCTCTGGCAGCTTTGAAAGTAACGTCTCTCTACGATTAGACTCATAAGATTCCCATTTGTCTTTAAACGGGGCAACAGATTCATATAATTCCTTATATTTTTCCTGTTCTTGCATCCGCTTAACCTTCATGGTCTCTTGTGCCTTAGCATTTTTCTGATTCGTTTCCTCTGCATCCTGCGCTCTCTTGCGAAGTTTTTTTGCATTCTGCACTTCGTCAAGATAGAGTGCCTTATAGTCAACAGACTCATCTTGTGTCTGAGGTTGCCCTTCCTGAGCTTCTTGTTTAGGTTGTATTTCTTCGTTCATCTGAACTCCTTAGCTTTTTATTCTATACGATTTTTTCGTGGTAAACTTATAATATTATAATATAAACATGCAACTAGGAAATTCCCATAAATTGTATAGGCTCGCCTATAAACTCTTCAATATCATCTACGACAGATACAGGTATTGTAGGCTCACTTCCATCATCAATGTACTCGCATTCTAAAATATCTCTAACAATTTTTTTAACCATTCTTTGTATTATTCTAATGTCTTTATCTGTCATAATATTTCCTTATTTATGAGCATTTATATATATATCTAAACCTAAATTTTTAATTAATCTTTTTTCTAATTTGTCTGCAAATTCTGCAATTAATTTTTGTGACTTTGCTCCATCAGGCTGTAAGATCTTAGGTGTTTCTATTATTCTTCTCGGATCCATATTAGACCTACCATCATTTAAATGTTTAGCATATTTAACTGAAGATATTATTTCTACATTTTTAGATTTAAAATTAGACTTAACGCTAATACTATTTCTGAGTTTTCCAGTTCTTCTTAATATTGGTCTTTTAGCAGGGAACCCTAATGACTTCCTAGAATCTTCAGTAGGTTTTTTTAACCTTTTAAAACGATCACCATCTACATCTTTTTCACTGTCAAAATTATTTATAATTTCTCTTCTAATTTCAAAAGCTAACCTAGAAAGATATTCTTTAAAGGTATCTTTAAGGATTTTTTTACCCTTTGCCTCTAATGACTTTGCCATCTTCTACCTCCATCTTAGGCTCTAATGATTGTTTATTCTTAGTAATTATTTTTCTTGCATCTTCTAAAGATAGGTCTGAATTATTCCTTTTTAAAATTTCCTCTAATGTAATAAGACCATTTGCAAGTTCCCAGTCATCTTTTTGGATTTGCTCAGGAATTGATCGAGGATACTCAGGCTCTTTAAAGTCTACAGAGAATTGATCAGGCAACTTAATATTATTTTTATCTGCAATAAGTTTTTCTACATTATAAAGATCATTTTCAAATATTCTCCATGATTCTATATCGTCTTTATAATCTTCAACAAATTCAAAGTCTTTAATACGAAGAGCCAACCCTGAAGATGGTCTATCTTGATTAGAATCAAAAGTAACATACATATGTTTGGAGATAGCTAGCATTTCTATCATTCCTTGAGCTATAGTTAAAACTTTTTGAGGATCGCCCCCTGGGGATTCTATTCCAAAACGACCTTCTTGGGGTAGGTTAATAAGTTTATCAGAACCAACTCTGGCTATTGGCTGATCCTCATATACGCCAGATGCCCAGGATTGCCCAAACATCTGAAAACGAAGACCTAGCATAAGCTCAGTCATTAATATATTAACATGTTCGTTCACATTCACAACGTCAGTAGCACCTTCTGCATAGAAATCATCAATCTGCTCCATATCTCTTGGGAATACAAATGGAAGAATACCATAAGGATTTGGAAATTCTTCTTTTATATTTCCGTCTCCATCAAAAATAATATTAAAATCTTTATCCCAATAAGAAAACTCAGGAGGATTAGCATAGCTTACTTCTTGGGTGGGATTAAGGATGGGATAAATTATCGCATAAGGTTGATACGGATTAGGAGGAGTGAAATACGTATCATAGTAATAAACTAAACGATATTCAAAGCACTTTTTATCCTCATCCTCTACCCACATCACTCTTACAGCAGGAGTACCAATAAGATTGGTCATCCTTTCAATGTGTTTCATTCTTAAATTTTTATAAAATAATAAATTATTATAAGATTCGTTAAAAGTTTTACTTCCAAGATCCCTATTAGGAGATAAAGTATATATTCTTGATTTTTTATCAATAAATTTTTTAGTAATATTCATTGCATATGGCGGCACTTCGTTAAAAGACTGGGCATCAAAATAATTTGTATTCCCACTTGCAATATATCTCCAAGTATCAGTCCCAGTATAATAATTTAACAATTTCTCTATATGTCTACGTCTAGCAATAGACTTTTGAGATTTAGTTTCTTTGACTGACTTTTTTATAATATCTTCTGCATAACTCATCTTTGCTCTAGCCTCAATTTATTATTTCTTATTGGAAAACGATTAATAAAAAAATAGCGAACCATATCCATCCCGTGATCATGATATCCATCTTTTAATGGATCCGGTTTCAAATTAGTTCCCTCCTTGTGTTCAGGATACCTATAATTCTCAAAATCTTCTGCAAGTCCTTTACATTTTCGATCCAAATGAACGAATCTATCTCCTTCAGCATTCTCTATAAAACTACGAACATGAGAAATCCCTGATGCTATGTTAGTACTCACTCTATCTCTAACTGAGCGAATAACTATACCAAATTTACGAAAGATTTCTATATCACCCAAACCACTTTGTCCTTGGACTGATTTTCCTGCGGGATCTCCAAAGTATGCTTGTACATTATAGGGTCGAGACTTTACCTGTCTAGCCAGCTCATCTGTTTTTATATTTGTTTTATGAATTACTTCATCTATGATGTTTATGTGCCATTTACCTTCCGCCATATTAGTTTGAAACCATGCAGCAGCAGGCATACGATAGCCAAAATCAAGGCTACAGAAAGTAGGAAAATTTGGGTTATAAGGGAAGTTGCCAACATCCAAATCCCTGTCAAAAGGATATACCCTGCCTGCAAAACTCGTGAACTTTGAACCATACTCTTGATCAAAGACTTCAACCGATAGGTTGCGTTTGGCTTCTTGTAAGTCTGAGTCTCCTGCTCCTTCAGGGTATGCGAATTGATTTTCCCATGACGGGGAATTGAATGATAGCCATTCTTCATCTGCTTGTCCTTTCAAATATAGATCATACACCCAATTGTATCCTTCAGGTGTTGTTATGAAAATTGCTTTACCTTTCCTGTCAGATAATGTAGGGCGAAGATACATTTCCCACACGATTTTTTTTTGTTTAGCAGCCTCGTCTAATATAAGGAGATCTAAACCTTCGCCCACAAGTGAATTTGGATTATCAGCAGATTTTGCTTCAAAAGTAGAACCACTGCTAGTTTCAATATACATATCTTTATATGATGCTCTTCTTGTAGGTATATTTTTATCAGGGTTTCTATTTTGGACAATGTTATGCCATACTTCACGAAATACTTTTTCTGCAGTTTGGTAAGTAGGTGCTACTACCCAGGAACGAGTCTTAGGCATATTTAACATTACTTCTATTTCTTTTGAGGCTGCTACAGACTTACCCCATCTTCTGCCACAAATGGCTACTAGGAATCTAGCATTTTTAGCAGGGAAATGAAGACTCTCTTGTCCTTTGTGAGGAGTATAGTCTGTATAATTAAACCATTTTTCTTTAAATTGCCAGACTTTTTCTTTATTTATTTTAGATACTAGCAAATTTTTCTTGTTTTTTTCATTTTTTCTGCTATATTAATATATAATATATATATAATATATAATATATATATAACTTATAGAAAATAACTTAAAAAAAGAATAAGAGTCAGTTTTTTTCATTTTCAAGTTTTTTGAGCTTACGAAACCATGCATCTTTTACGCTTTTTGTATGCCTACCAGGTGGTAATGGCTCTAAACCTACTTTTTTAGCACGTTTCCTTATTAAATATCGTTTAGCCTGCTTGTCTTTTTCTGATATTTCTTTAGTTCTTGTTGTAACTTTACCCTTTAATCTTGCTCTTTCATAATCATCTCTAAGTTTTTGAGTATTATTAGATACATGCCTATCAGGTAACTCTATTTTATTACCACCTACGTGTTCTGATATGGCATCAAGAACTTCTACTTGATTATCTGTAACTTCAAACCACTCTGCATCTTCACTATCTTCAGATTTCATAAATTTTTCGAAATTGCTTTCTACTTTTATCTGTAATTTGTTTTCCAATTTACCAAAATGCTCTAATATTAACTTTGCAGCATGTACATTACCTAATTTTGCCTCCTCTATCATTGCTTGCACTACAGCTGGTAACTCAGTTCCAGCTATCTCCATATAACGAGTATATACTTTGTCTATAAAATCAGGATTACTCATCCATTTTAATATGGTATTCTTGGAAACACCTGCCTCATTTGCAACTTGCTCATAAGTCATATGCAAATTCTTAGCAAGAACCTCAACCGCCTTTGTACTTACGTTCTTCTTCTTTATATCCGTTAAGTTTCCCATATTATAAATTAACGAAAACTATAAACACTTAAAAGAACTTTCACGTTGTGTCACGTTTTTTCTGTGGTACGTGGGGTGCACAAGATCAGGTATTTTTTCCCCCTAGCCATGTAATTTACTAGATAAAAATTTTACTAGAAATTTGGACCCGTTAAACGTGAATAACTAGAAGAACGTGAATGCCTAGAAAATAACGCTAGAATTAAAATAAAACTTGTTTTTTTAAATAAAAATTTTGTGAGAATGTGACGTGAAAAAGCTAATTTCATCACATCAAAAAACGTGAATTAACGTGAATTTTTATTGTTTTAAATAGTAAAAAAGTGGTAAATTTACTTAATGGCTGCCAGGTGTAGTCAGAAATTAAAAACAAAATAAACCTAGATTTTAATCTAGAGAAAGTGATGAAAATGAATAAGAAACAAGTACTAGATATTTTAACTAATGATGCTAAAGATTCTAAGCAATTAGAAATTAACGACGTTGATACATTCTGTAGGAGAGTTGGTCTAGATAATAAAACAACTCAAGAGATTATACATGCTTTAGAGGATAGTAATTTAGTGAAAGTTCCTAAAGGATTCGCATCTATGTCACCTCTGCAAAAAACAATTCATAGATTTATTAATAATGAATTGCTAGAGCAACTATTAAATAAGGGTCAAGCTAAATTGATTGTTAGTGAGGATGATCTTAAGAGCTTAGTAACAGAAGAAGATAAAGTATTTGTATTAAATAAGAAGGGTGATCTTATTAAACCTTCTTGTAATAATACGAATGTAACTCAAGCTCGACTAGTTAAAAAAGCTAGAGAACACTTTGATCGATTGAAAGTACCAAAAAATAAAGACAATCAAAAAGAGCAATTGCAAGCTAGCTAAAAAAAATAGCTCTTCTAAAATAACATTAAACCTCTAGATTCTTTCTAGGGGTTTTTTGTTATGCAAAAAAAAATAAATTACTATACATTATATATAACATAGGAGTAATGACCATGTTAGAATTTATATTATTCATAACATTTTTAATCATAGCTAAAAACAATTTAACTAGAAAGAATTCATAATGAAATATCCTAAGATAGAAAGTTTAATAGAACATAATAAAAGAATTGTAGATAAGTGTAAAACTCAAGACTTATATCCTATGAAATATGAAGCCATAGGATGGATAAATGCACTTAGTTATATTAGAAGATATTATAACCTAGAGGAGAAATAAATGGATGGTCTAAGACAATGGCTTAACCTTATTAGAAAATTTGGTCTAAGTCCTAAAGAAGCCCTGGAAACTATGCAATCCCAGGGGAAAGATGTAGCAAGTGTTTTAATCTACCTAGAAGAAATACTTCAATCCTATACAATTAATATAAAGGAGAAATAATATGCTAAATAGACAATTAAGTACGTTGTTATTAAGTGAATGTTGTAATAGTAAGCCATTTTTTGCCTATGGAGTTACACTTACAGAAGAAGGATCATACATAGGATTATGTGGTATATGTAAGGAAAAAACACAGTTTAATATGACAATAGAAAAAAAGGAGGACTATGAAAATCTGTAAAAGATGTAATGGAGAGATGAGAATACCAGATTATAATGCAGACTTGGATAGTTTAGATATATCTCTTGGAATGTATAAATATATGCCTTGTCCAGACTGTGAAGGTGAAGGTGAAGTGGAGGAGGACTAGATATAATGAAATATAATATTAATAATATAGAGAAAATTGCTTGGAGGATAGTAGAAGATATGAGCAGAAAAGACTTAGAGCAATTTGTATATCAAGAAATGATTCATAAGCTAAATCAAGACGAAGAAGTATTTAATTGTCATGCAAAAATATATAAAGAGGAGAACTAGATATGTGGAGTGTAGGAAGTGGTAAAATGCTAGGTATACCTAGTTTAAATACAGATACTCCTAGTAATGAGTTCTGTAAGTCTATGTATAATAGCACTAAAGAAAATCTAATATGTAGGTCTTGTTATTCTATGAGTATGTTAAATACTTATAGGAAAAATTGTAGACCTAAGTTTATAAAAAATTCTAAGTATCTAGCAGAAAAGATACATCCTAGAGAATACCTTCCAATATGTCCTAGTCCTATAGGAAGATTTAGTAGTCATGGTGAACTTATTAATTCTAATCATCTAGAAAATCTAATGAATATATGTTTAAATCAACCTATGACTACGTTCACCTTATGGACTAAACGTAAGAATATAGTTAGTAGAGTATTAAAGAATAGAAAGAAGCCTAAGAACCTAATACTTGTATATTCTAATCCATATGTAGATAAACTAGATATAAAACTCCCTAAACATTTTGATAAAGTATTTAACAATGTTAGTAAAGATTCTAGCAATGTTAATTGTAATAGTAAATGCCTAGATTGTATGATGTGTTATACACTAGGGAACAAGACAACCCAAATAATAGAGGTAATCAAATGATAGAACGTAAAGAGATACTACAAACATTAATGTCTATAGATGATATTAATGAGTTAAAACTAATAAAGTCTGCTTTAATTGATAGAATAGCAGAAGTAAGTTCTAGAATAAAGTATACATTAAGAATAGGTGATGAAGTTATAGTTACCACTAATACAGGATATAACAACAATACTAAAGAATATGGAACTATAAAGAAAGTCAATAGAACTAGAGCAGTAGTAGATATAGAACACAAAGGATACTATAATGTTCCTTTTAGTATGATTACAAAAAGAGGAGGTTCTGCATGAAAAATGAATGTTCTAAAACTAGAAAAGTAACGGATCCCTATGAAATATGGGAATGTAGAATGGATATGGGATTTGGAGATATAATAAATATAGAGTATAGAGTTCTAAAGAAATATAAAAGTCCTAAAGGTGAAGCAGAAGATCCTTTCGCCAGGTGGTATACCGCAGCTAAAAGTGAAGCTACGTTTGGCTCTTGGGAATATGGAGATACCTATGTTAGAGATATAAAATCTAGTGGAAGGAGGATCAAGTGAGTGAAGACTTTGTTACACAACTTACAAATATGATTGCATATTTTATGGTTTTTGCACCTGTAACCTATTTCATATATAAAACAATATTCTGGATAATAAGTCTTATAGAATACTTTTTGCCTGGAGAGGAGGTAGAAGACTCTAATGAAAAAGATAAATAGAAGGAATATACTAGAACTACTAATAAAGAACAAAGGTTCTATATTTTCTGTAGTCTTTCTAAAAAAAGATGGAACTTTACGAAAAATGCTTTGTAGGTTTGGAGTTAAGAAGCATCTTAAAGGTGGTAAGTTAAAATTCAATCCTATAGAAAGATCATTGCTAGTAGTATTCGATATGCAGAAAGAAGGATATAGAATGATAAATCTAGAAACCCTAATGTCTATAAATATGAAAGGAGTAGAATATAATGTCAAAGATTAAGTATGAACATCTAGTTAGAAATGTTCCAAATACAGAAAATAATAGAGCATTTATTAAAAACATTAATAAAATGGCTAAGGAAAGTAAGTCTATGTATAAACTATTCATAAAGTATAGAAAGCCTAAAGAAGGCTTTAAGTATGGTAGTGGTGGTAGTCTTAGATGTGAAAATGCTAATGCTTTTAGTGTATATATTCAAGATAGAAGACCATATGGAGATAGACCTATATGTAAGGCTTTTTCTAGAATACATGAACTTATGGAAGAAAATAGAATCCTTAAGAATAAATGTTCTATCCTAGATAATCCCTTTTCTAATTGGACTATATCAGATTTAAATACAGAGTTATTTGAATTAAAAGAAACTATAATAGAGAAATCTCTAGATAAACAGATAGCAATGGATGTGTATTATAGAACACCTAATGGTACAAGTATGACTCTAGAGCAAAAATATAACCTATTAATGGAGGCATTAGCATACAATGAATAATGAAACTTACGATAGAATAGCACACGTATTAGGTAGTATAGGCAGATTCCTAGTTTTTGTAGGGATAGGATGCTTTTGCTACATAGTTTGGGATTTGATAATTAATCATATAATACTAAAATAAAGGAATAGGAATGCATGATTTAATAGAGCAATTTGAGTATATATGGGAAGCCTTGCATAATTATAGAGGCTTTGACAAAGATGAGTGCAGCATTAAAGACAAAGAATGGGATGATATATGCCTAGCAATGTCTATAATAGAAAATGAGTGTGGACTAGAAAGAACCAATTGTACTATATGCGGTGCTTCGGAACTAAGAAAGAAACAAACTATTTGGGAACTAAGAAGAAAACAACAAACAAAGGAGTAAAAATGTCAAATAAAATAGAAGGTGCAAAGATAGTAAAGATAAGACAAATGACAGAAGAAGAAGCTAATCTAGAAGGATGGAGTCTTGATCGTAATGGTTGTAGAGTTTTAGTTCTAAGCAATGGTATTACACTTTATGCCTCACAAGACTATGAAGGTAATGGTCCAGGTGCTTTATTCTTTGTAGATAAAGATAAGTGCTATGCAATATAAAGATAAGCTCAAAGACCCTAGATGGATTGAGTTTAGAAGAAGAGTCTA
>VTLG01002675.1_pt1 | contig 21105 bp, 34 predicted proteins | sample 4694571 | NCBI WGS metagenome assembly VTLG01 (sample SAMN12604809, study PRJNA352737) | marine metagenome | biome: ENVO:00000447; feature: ENVO:00000209|ENVO:00000569|ENVO:01000036; material: ENVO:00002151; isolation source: viral sequences binned using virsorter ... | reverse complement strand
TGATTAGATAAAAACTCTGCTCGTTGTACACCCTCTCTACCACCACCAAATGCTCCAGCTTTAACAGCTGTTGCCGCCATACCTGGTAATGCTTTTTGTGTTTGTAAATCAAACTCTTGTAAACTTGCATCTATAACGTCTTGTTGAAAAGGCGACATAAACTGTCTAAATGCAGTTGGCCCTGTTCTTGTTGCAGCTGTTTGTAAGAAAGGTGCAAATCCACCTAATCCACTAGCTAGTTGTTGCGCTTGAGTTTGTAAAGCTCCAGGTCCAGCTATAAACTGTGGTCCTAAAGTTTTAGATAAATCAGCACCTTTAAATTGTCCAACTGCTTGTTGTAATTCTGATATAAACGGTTTTGCTGCCGCTTCTATAAATGGTGCTGGTTGTGTTATCTGTGTTATTGTTTCAGCCATTATGCTACTCTACTCTCCAGTTTTTTCATTGTATCATACATTCTTTGAGCACCTTTATCCATGTCTCCACCACCGGCAGCTCTAACTGCATCGGCTGTAAATACAAATTCGTTATTTGAAAGCATCGCTGGGATGTCGTCTGCTTTTTCTTTTACACCAACTGGCGGAACAAATCCACCTGTTTTTCTAAAATCTAATTCTTTTACACCCTGCGGATTAATGTTAATAGGTATACCTTCTATGCCAGATGCCATCTCAACTTTTTCATCTGTTCCCATGGCATAGTTTATACGTCCACCTTCAGCGGCCTCATCTCTACCTTTTAAAAATTCATTTATTGCACTTTCATTTAATTTAAATAATTGCTGATCCTCCATACCTGGTATTTTTATTTCTTCAACTGCTTCAGGTATAATTTTCTCCAACTCTCTTAAAATTTCAGGGGTAGGGTTTTCTCTAGCTTCTTTAATTATACTCATAATATTAGAACTAGACTCTTCTTTGGTTGTGCTCATGATGCCCTTTTTACTATATTTATCAAAGTTACTACCTTTATCAAAACCCATACGACCACCTTGAGATCTATATTCTCTCATGTTTTGCTCTACCAATAAATCTATTTCACCTTCGCTATATCCTAAATTTTTATATGCTGTTCTTAACTCAGATTCTATTTCCGCTATCTCTTCAGCTGTTCTACCACCTTTTAACTCTGGGCTATCAGGTTGATTTTTTCTATCAAAATAATCTAACACTCCACCTATAGCTGTGCCAGCAGCTACGTCACCACCTATATCTAAAAGCTTTTCACCAACGGCAGTTCCACCAAATCTTTTTAATCCACCCATGATACCTGTACCTATAGGTTCTAAAAATTTAGCAGGGCCCATACCAGCTAATCCAAAACCACCTATACCTAATAAGGCTAGTTTACCTGCATCAGATCCTATAAAATCTTTAATACCACCAGTTATACCTTTTACACCTTTCTTAATAGATTTAACAAAGCTGCCTAATCCGTATAATTGTCTTGGTTGTTGCATTCTCGATATTGTCATAATTTTGCCTAAATTGTATTAGTGTGGCAGGCGTAGGTATCCTGAAAATATCACACTTTATTTGATTTTTTCTTTATCGTCAATAGCTTTACGAGGGCTTGTACCTTGTTTTAAATCGTCAAAGAAACGACCACAATACTGAAACTCACCAATATGAGTAATATAATCCATGATGTATACGTGCACTTTACCACCTATATCTGTCCATCTTTGACAAAAACCAAAGTCTTCACCAAAACAACGCTTGGTGCTTGGTTCATGAATCGTGTCAAATAAGTTATAAAAGTTTTGTTTACTAACTTCTTTACCATTTATATTAGTGGGTTGATATATCTCTAGTTGTGGGTATTCTTTTATCATCTTTTCTAGAACTGATCTTTTAATTAACATACAACCGGTAGGAGCGTGAGTAACTTCAACCACTCCTCCGGATGCTTGTATGTTAGTCGGGTCATTTAATTTGAGAGGGAAGGTAAGGCCCGACTTGGGTAAATCATCTGCTTTTGTTATAGCATCTTCTTTAGTAGTAAATCTTCTCCATGTTTTATCCCAGTCAAAACTTTTCATAGGATAAGGACAAGATATTATATCTTTATCAGTAGCTAACATTTTTTCTATTGTAGTAAATTCAAAATCAATATCAGAATCTATAAACAACAGGTGTGTATAATTATCTACATGGTTTAACATTTCGGCTACACAAAGATTTCTACCTTGTGTTACTAAAGACGATTTCATTAAAGTAAAACTACATAACATATTACGATTAATACATTGTTGTTGAAATTTTAAAACGGCTTGACAGTAATGCATTGACACATCGCTATGCACAGGTGTGCACACCATTATACGATGTGGTGAAGTTCCAAGATGAACTTCTCTTACATTACCTTTCTTTTCGTGGCTCGTAAACCATATTGGTTGATTTGGATCTTGCATCGAGTGCTCCTTTCAAAAATGTTTCCCACTGATATCCTACTTTATTCCAATTGTAGTAGGCGTTAGCATAGTGTGATTGTACTTCTAAATGATTATGTATTTGTGTTTCATGTAATGTTTTAGCTGCAGCTTCTATACCAAATGCAAACTTCTCTGCTAGTGATCTAAAGTCTTTATCGTATGGTATGTATATAGGAAACTCTGCACCTGTTTCTGGCAAAGCTCCTAAATCTGTGGTTATACAATACAAACCAGCTGCCATGCATTCTAATAAAGATATACAAAACGTTTCTTCAAATATGCTAGGATACGCATACATTTGATAATTTTGTAAATGATCTTTTATGTATTGATTTCTTTTATATCCAATATAATTTACGTTTGGTAAACCCTCTGCTTGTTCATACAAAGCTTTGTAATATTTATCGTTGTTATCGTAAAAACTTTTTCCATATACTTCTGTAGAAGAATACACATCCAAAGTTATCAAAGGATTTTTTACAAGTTGCATTGCACCAAGTAATATAGATAACCCTCTCCACGGTGTGTTTTGATGTATTATTTTTATAGGTTCATCTTTTTTATAAGGAGCCGACTTTTGTATTTTATCAATACCATTCTTGATAACTACAGATTTTTCTGTTGGTATATCAAACTGATATCTATATTTTTCGTAAGTCCAGTGTGAATTAAAAACATACCACTCATACTTTTTATGATTGTTTTTGTCTTTAAACCATGGTGCTAAATTTGGTTGATCATAAGAATTTTTTTGCCATAAAATATTCATCTTTGTTGGATGCAAAGGTATTTTTTCAGGCACAGATGTTGTAATTTGAACTTGATTTAGAATAGATTTATCTACGTAATCAGTTAGATAATCGTATTGTAACTCCGTCCCACCTTTAGGGTTTAGGTTTATCATTTTGTTTTTGCATTACTTTCTGAAGAACATCTAATCCTTTCGGTGACACTTGCACAGTTACATCTTGAGCTATGTCCGGCCCTTCTTTCTTTTCTTTAAATACTTCACCTGTTTTTGTATTTCTATAAGTAGTTATAGTCGTACAATCAATTTTGTGTATATTATCCGTTTTCATTCTCTCTGTTTAATAAAGCATAACTTATGGCACCTTGTATTTTATTACTGCCAGTTGCTGCTTGCACCGTTATAGCATCACCTGCTTCTAAGTTCAAGCCTTGAGGTGTAGCATTTACTTGTGACTTAGCGGCTACTTCATCTCTAAAAAATTCATACTCTGTGCTTGAATCAGATGAATCAACCAAATTCATATTTACTAAAATGCCCGAGGACGCATCATTATTTGCACAATATATACTTTTAACTATAATCGCTCCATCACTAGGACAAGTGAGCACTGTAGCTTTGCTTACATCCGCTTGTTTAAAACCTTGATTCTTATATTGTATTGTCATGTTAAAAAGTAATTAAAAGCGTCTTGCTCGTTTTTTAAATCTTGTTGAAAAGAAAAATTAAGTTGTTGTTTCATAGTATTCAAAGATTCTAAAATTTGTCTTTGATTATCTACTTCATATTCTTCTTTTGGCTCTGGTATATAGTTTGTGATCTTAGCCACTATAGTGGTCCTCCACTAAAATCAGCTTGACCAAATCCACCAGTAGCACTAGCAGTCGTAGTGCTACCTCTAGGACTTTGTCTACCCCCAGAATCAGGGCTTGGTTGTGAAAATACTCTAGTAGGTCGCCTAGTTGGAAGAACTTCTCTTCCTATAATACCTGAATCAGCTTGTTTTTTAAGTCTTCTAAATTCTGCACCAGATCTAGAAGCTGCAAATAAATCTCTCATCTTACCAGTTTCTTTAAATCTATCTAACGCTCTATCAAATCTTGTTTTACCAGTTCTTGCATCGAAGAAGTCATTCGCTAAATTAACAGGTGTTCTTGTTCTACCTATACCTGATATATTTGGAGCGCTATAAATACCACCTTGTACTACTCCACCAAAAGGATTACCCGCTGGAGTAAATCCACCTGGCATAAAAGGATCAGTTCTACCAATAACTGCATTGGGAAAAGCTCTTTGTAAGAAACTTACGCCCGGTAAAAAATTAGATAATAAATCCATTAAACCTTGTTTTTGCATAGGTTGAGATGATACTCCAGGGACAGGGGGTTGTCCTGGTAATGTGCTCATTGCAATTTGTTGATCCAACTCATCAACCACACCATCATTATTTAAATCTGCGTTTAAAGCTGTAAGATTTGCCGTGTCGACTGTACGAAGCGCGGCAGGTATACCTTCAAAGGCAGCGCTAGGTAAGTTTGGTCCTTGTAATAAAACAGGGTTTACACCCATACCAGCCCCTGGTCTTGGCTCATCTACTCCAGTAATTAAGTCACCAATATTAGCAGCTGCTTCTTTAGATGCTTGTTGCGCTCTAAGCTGATCAGAAACAGATGGCACGTTAAACATACCACCTGCCATGTCTGCTGTTAACGGAAATCCAAACCTATTAACGGTGCCAGGCACCTCTACTAATTTATCAACTTTACTTGCATCAAATAATTCAAATTCTTTTTTTAATTCAGGTGGCAAACTTTCAAATATACCTGATACGCCAGATCCTTTTTTCTTTCCCTCTTGAATTCTTTTTATAAATTCTACTGTTTCATCATCAGCTTTACCAAAAGATCCCGGTATTTCAGCTTCATCTGCTATTCTTTCTATTAGCTCTCGCACTTCCGGTGAGTCTTGTGAAAGATCAACTGCACTTGCGGCTCCAGCTCCAACAGTTCCCTTATCTACTATTGCCTCTGCAACAGCTCTATTTTTAAAATCATTAAATTCAGATTCACTAAATTTGGTTGTAATAGTAATATTTTGGTCGTTATAAGGTTTAGTTAAATCTACTTTGTTTTTAAAATCTTTATATCTAATCTCTGACATTATCTTCTACCATCTGGTTGAGCATCTAATCTTAACGTTCCATATCTCCAGGTTTCACCTGTAGCATCGTTTTCTATTCGCAGAGATACTAATCTACCTCTGGCCCTAGTGTCAACCTTATCAGTTGTTGTCGTAACTGTAAAGGGTCCTAATGGAGAGCTTACAGGGGTATCATCTGGAAAAGAGCTAATAAATAAAGTTATTTTAGCATTGCCTGTTTGATACTTAAAATCTGGTATAAATCTTTTAACAGACATAAAGAACTCTCCATCTCCTCTATAATCTACTAAACCTGTGGTCGTTCCAAAAGCGCTTTGTCTAGATGTAATATCATAGTCTCCAGATCTAATAAAAGCAGGTATGGCCGTGGTTCCTGTACTATTAACTTGATCAGTTCCTACTTCATGAGCATAGTAAATAGATGCTCCATAAGTATTTGTTATACCTAAAATATCTGGAAAATTAGGTGTGGCTGAATCATCATAATCAGTTGCATATGGTTTATTGAAAACACCTTGATCTTGATACGACGTTCTATCTAGTGAAGATGTGGTCCAACTTCTTTCTGCATAATTATAAGTAACACATCTATCTATTTGACTAGATCCTGCTTTTGGATAAAACCAGTTTACTTCTGTGTATAGGTTATTTGGTGATGAAAATATTACATCTCTTGCATCAAAATTTAATCCTAAATTATCTCCATCTGTTGTAAATACAAAGTCTTCTACAAGTGATGGTAAAGATTTTACTGTTCCATCAAATACAAAAAATCCTCCTTCTGCTCCCATCCACCATACGGCACCGTTTGCATAAGATACTGCATTTTGTCCAATGCATCCACAGTTAGTGCCAACCTGCCTGACTGAGAATGTAAAAGGCGGACCTACAAATTGTAAAACGTAAGCAGCTAAATCAGTAATTACAAAGATATAATCTTTACCTTGTATGGCGGCCCTTATCTCATTTCCAGTATCTAATCTAAATGTTCCAGCTGTGTTCGTAGCTGTAGGTGCATAAGTGTTTAAATCTTCTTGATTAGAAAATCTTACAAACATAGGATCTTGTGTTGAAGTATCACCAATTGTTGTTTCTGTCCCTAAATGAAACAAATGTCTATCTCTATCTGATACTACAGATATTCTAGTAGCAGTAGGATTGTTTGTTGTTTGAAAGTTACTTGTAGTTTTAGATGCCCTAATAGTTCTTGCGTTTGTAGCTCCAGCGTTCCACGTAAAAGTCTCTCCATTAAAAACAGTTGCAACTAAAACTTGACCAAAATTATCTAAACTCCAGTTCCCTGCATCTAGAGTTACGGTTGTGGTTCCTCTTGGTGTGTTCCATGTAGAGGCACCCCAACTTGATGTACCCCATCCATAACCACCTGTTTGAGTTGTTGGTCCAACTAATACATATGGATTAATTGTGGCAGCTCCAGCAGCTGTCATACCAGATCCTGTTTCATTAGATGAAGCTTGTATTGTAAAACTATCAGTAGCAACTGTTAAAATTTCATATGCTTTTTGTAAATCAGATGCTGTAAAAGCCGATGCTCCGGTCACTGTTACAGCGGATAACGTAATATATCTACCCGCTAACAAACCATGAGACGCTTTGTTTACAGTTACAGTGCTTGATCCATTTACTGTTGTAAGAGTAGCTCCAGTTATTGCCGTATCTAATGGACTAATATCAAAAAAATCATTTCCATAATATAAAAATAAACCTTGAGATGTTCCTATGGCCGCGTATTTTTCTCCAGCAAAACTAGTAAAGGCAACCTGTTGTCTAGCAGCGCCTGGCAATGTTAAAGAAGCAGCTGTTAGTTGATTCCAACCGCCTATCTTTTCAGGTAAACCATATCTAAATCTAACAAAATCACCATCTACCCACTGCCCTTCAGCACCAGATTCTGTATCTTGTTTGTTAAATCCAGACTTGAAATTTAATTTTTGTAGCATATAATTCTTATATACTACTTATTTAAATGAAGAAAGACCTAAAATGAAATTAGAAGACTGTATTGTATCTATCAACCAAAAACTACCTGATTATTTTGTAAAATCATTTATAAAATTTATAGATTACCGAGCTAAGAAAAAAATGAAAGTAAATATACCAGAAAAAGACTCTTCTAAAAATATCATTAATCTCACAGATAGGAATGTTTTTGGACACACATTATCTGACACTTTAATTTCTGACATTATTTATTTTAAACATGTAGAAAAATTTTTAAAAAACAATTTTTATTTTTATCAAGTTAAATTTCCTCTATGTAATGTGGGTCTTATTAACCAGGTAGACTTATTAAAATACGAAGTAGGAGGTAAATATGAAAAACATATTGATCATAGTTTACATAGTCCTCGAACTTTAAGTTGTATTATTAATTTAAACGAAAATTATGAAGGCGGCGATTTAGTATTTTACACACCTGATCAAAAAGATATATTAAAAAAAATTAAATGCACCACGGGAACAATTATTTTTTTTCCTAGTAATTTTTTATATCCTCATCAAATAGAACCTATAACAAAAGGAACTCGATATAGTATAGTAACATGGATAGCATAAGAAACTTTAAATATCGATTAATTAAAAATTTTTTTAATGAAGAAGAATTAAGAATTCTTCAACCTTATTGTTTTTCTCGTTTAAAAGGCTCATGGGACACGGATCATCAAGCCCCTATGTCTCCATCCTGGTACAAGGATCCTCTACTAAATACTTTTTTAGAATTAAAACTTAAAAGAATGGAAGAAGAGACTAGATTAAAATTATATAAAACTTATGCTTTTTGGAGATATTACAGTTACGGAGCTACTTTAAAAAAACATAAGGATAGACCTTCGTGTGAAATAAGCATTACAGCTTGTATACATAAAACTGATAATTGGCCTATCCATGTTGATAAATCATCTATAGAAATGGAAGAAGGAGATGGTGTAGTTTATTTAGGATGTGATCTTCCACATTGGAGAAATGAATTTAAAGGAGAGGGATGTGCTCAAGTATTTATGCATTATGTAGATCAAAACGGGCCTCACTCTAAACACAAGGAGGATAGATTAAAAGATGAACAATAATTTACGAAAACAAAACATAGAAAATTTTATTGGAGTATATGATAATTGGATTCCTGAAGCTGATTGTAAAAAAGCTATTGAACTTTTTGAACGTGCCGTTAAATTTAAACACACAGTAAATAGACAGAATTTTGAAAATGCACCCATTTTACAAAAGAAGGACAACCAATTTTTTGCTTCTGACGCCAATCATGATTTTTGGTTTGAAGAAATGAAATATTTATTAGTAAATTTTGATGTAGCTTTAAAACATTATGAAAAAGCCACAGGGGTAAAAGAAGCCTTTGATCTCCCAGAGTTTGATTATACCACTTTAAAAATTCAAAAAACTCTACCTACTCAAGGGTACCATGTTTGGCATGTCGAACATGGTAAAGGGTTTGATAATCAAAAAAGAGCATTAGTGTTCACCATATATTTGAATGATGTAAAAGAAGGAGGAGAAACAGAATTTTTACATTTTTCAAAAAGAGTAAAACCTAAAACAGGTAGAATAGTAATTTGGCCAGCTAGTTTTCCTTACGTTCATAGAGGAAATCCGCCTTTATCAGGTGATAAATATTTATTAACTTCGTGGATGAATTTATAACTGATTATGAAGAATAAGAAGTGGGTCTTGCACCTAATCTGTTTATTTTTTGTTCAGCTGTTTCTCCGTCAACGTTGTCTTCGTCCCAAACAGACTGTAAATGCGCTAAATGTGCAGCGTCCCATTTATCAATAAATTGTTGAAATTCTATACCTTCAGTTGTTAAAGAACAGTGAGAACTAGTATCTCTATGCTCTACTTCGTCATTTATGTTCGAAGCATCTTTTTGTATTGCCCAAATATTAGAAAATTCTGGTTTGCTCCAAAAAGCATCGTCGTCAATTTTATGTGCAAATCCAAAACCTTCACTGTTTAACAATGATTGCTTTATTATTATTTTATCTTCAAAAATTACTGTCCAAGTTCCAATCATATTGCTCCTAAGTTTTTATAATATATATAACAGTTAAATAAGGTTGTAAAACAGAAGTTGAATCACCTGTAAAGTTTGCACTCATATTATGAGAGTGTGCTCCACCGCCACCTGTGTTTCCAGTTGTACCCCCAGCTCCAGCTCCTGGTGTTGGACTTCCTGGACTTGGACTATTAAAACCAAAGACACCTCCAGAATTAGCAGCCCCAGAGTGACTGTGTGAAGGAATTTGTGGTGTGGATAAAGTGGTGTTACCTGTTGAACCACCAACATTACCTGTTGATTGAACTGTATTTGCACCACCAGTCGATGCTAAAGCTTTGTTATTTGATTTACCTATCGCAACATTATCTTGAAGATCAGGAACTAAAAAAGTAGTTGCACCATCTCCAGCACCATAAGTTGTGCCTATGATTGCGAATAAAGCAGAATAAGTTGATCTCGAGACTGTTTGACCATTACATTCTAGAAAGCCACTAGGCACTGAGGAAGAAGACCATGGCACAATAGTTGCCGTAGGTATACCTTCGATACCTGTAAGGTTTGCTCCAGAAAAATCGTATTTTGTTGCTTCGTAATTTGACATATTATTTCTCCGTGTAAGTCCATCCTGTTGTAGCGTCGCCTGAGAATACTAAACCAAAAGCTGCGCCTTGTGTGTTAACAGTTAAGTTAGATGCAGCATTAGCAATGTTAGAGCCATTTCTTCCAACTACTAATGCATTTGAGTTAAAATCATAACCTTGGTCGACAAAGTGAACTTCATCTCCAGTTGCAGGTGATGCTGGAAGTGTTACCGTCACAGATCCACCATTTGTATTTACAAAAAGTTTTGCACCAGCTTGAACTGTTTCTGCTGCTGATATAACTCTCCATTTTCTATACTCGTTTGCTTTTACAACATTTGTACCATCAGAATATAACACATAACAATTACCTTCACATAATAATACACCTGTACCAGATGAAGTTTTAAAAGTTAATGTGTTTCCTGCATGGTCACAGTCATTTTGTACAATATAAGTTTTTTCTATAGAGTCTGGTATTGTTACATTTAAGTTTCCAGCCAATGTACCTGTTAATCTAATAACATCATTTTTACCATTTGATAAAGCACCGTTAGTAAAAGTTAATGCTCTACTAGCATTAGTTACGTTAAAAGTTGTAAAACCACCTATAGCTTGTTCTAAAATTAATAAATTTGTGTTTGTAATTTGTCCCCAAGTTCCTGAATTTTCACCAGTTGCTTGGACCGTAAGTTTTAGATTAGCAGATGTTGAATTCGCCATTTTTTAATTCCTTATACTTTTATTTTATTAAAAATATGAGTTTGTGTCAAACTCATTATGCAGCCACCTCTCGCCATCCTGGAGGTGTTATAGGCGCTGAACCTGTATTAACTTCGTTCCAGATCAAAGCACTACCAGATCCTTGAGCCATAGTCAACCCAAATCCAGTGAATGTTGCCGTAACATTAGTAAATGCAGTTACTGACGATAATCTAACTCTTTGAAATTGCCCTGAAACATCGACCTGTTGATTTAAATCAACAGTTTCATTACCTAAAGTAGCTGTCATAGCTATGCCAGTTACTGAAGGGCTAACATCTCCTTGAAATCCTAAAGTTCCTAATGTTAATAATGCGGCATTACCTGTTACAAAAGCATCTGGTGCAGGGTCTACATTGCCTAAAGTAATTTGGGCTACGTTTAAAGTATTAGCTGTTAAATTAGCATCTCCGGAAGGTGTAAGAGTTCCTGGAGTTGCAGTAATATTATTTCCAGAAACCAATGCCGTTGCGAATTGACCCTCTACGCCCCACGCATTTACATTCCAACCTTGTCTACCCCAACCTGTTTGGTTAAATGCATCTATTGTACCAAGAGCCATCGTAGCTGCATTACCAGTTGCCATAGCATCTGGACCAGCATCTACATTAGCCAAAGTAGATGTCATGGCAATTCCAGTCACAGTAGGAGTAGCAACTGATGAAGCTGATACACTAGCTAAAGCAGCTGTCAGTCCGAAGTTTCCTATTGTAGGAGTTACGTCTATTTTTGTAGTTATACTTCCTAGAGAAAATGTTCCGGCAACACCTGTAGGTATAAGGGTGCCGGCTATATTCCAACCATTAATACCCCATTCAAGTCTACCCCAACCTGAGTTTATTTCACCGGTAACCTCAGTTGGAGTTCCAAGATTTGCAGTGAGTGCAATACCTGTAACTGTAAAAGATGCGTTAGCTAAATCGTTCCATTGGTTTTGACCCCAAAAGCCGGTGCTCCAAGTTCCTGATGCCATAGGATTTTACCTCCTACGATTAACCAGAAATTCTTAGAATCGCTGCTGTTGAAGTTGGTGCTGGAAACTGAATTGTAAACGTTCCAGATGTAGCTGTTTTATCTGCTCCAAAATCTAGAACGCACACCGCTGCATTTGTTGTAGTCGATGAAGTGTTATAGATTAATGCGCCTCTAGCTGTGATTGTAACTCCAGTAAAAGATCTATCTGCAAAGTCTGCTCTTGCAACACCTGCAGTCATAGATACTGTTCCATTTACTAATGCTCCACCACCTGAACTATACTGTCCTGAGTTTGATACTTCGTTAGTAGTTGTAAATGAAGTTGTTGCTGAGTTTAGAGTCGCTGAAGAAGTATAAAGAGCTATTTTAAACTTGTCACCACCTGATGCTTTGAAGTTTTGATCGCCTTCTAACAAAAGTTTTTTGAACGAGTTTGCAATTGCTTGTGTTATAGCCATGTTTATTCTCCTTATTTACCTATACGAGGAACACCTGATTGATATTCATCTCGTCTTCTTCTTCCCATTTGTTCTATTGAGAAGCCTTCTATTGTCTGTTTATACTTTTGTTCGTATAATTGCAATAGGTCTTGTGGCCCCTTTAGAAAACTATATGCCTCGACTAGGCACGCATATAAAAGTCCGTTGGGAAACTGCAGACTTAAATATGTAGTTGTATTTGTACTCGATAAACCTTCTGGTTTCAAGATATAATTTAATTGAATTGTGTAGGTTTCATCGGGAGTTGGAGCCACAACAATAGTATCTTCATCCCAGTTACTATAATATTTAGGCACTCCCTGACTATTTAAATTATTAAATTCTGACATAAAACTGGTATCTCTGTATTGTAAAAAGTCTCTATTATCAGGGTTAGCTGTTCCATCAGAGTCTACTATTTGAGCTGATCTAATTACCAATAGATTTGTTGGTGTATCTATAAATCTAGTTCCAGCTATTAATTGAGCTGTAACATATCTTCTGTTGTTATCAGAGTCTACATCTCTTAAAATTCTAAACTCAGAGTTTTCTATAAAACCATTTACAATAGTGTCAGTTAAAACAGTGCTAGACACTTCTGTATAATCTCTAATTTTTTGAACTAATTCTGCGTATGTCATTATGTTGTTACCGTCACATTTCCAAGAGTCGCCGTAGCTTCTCTTCTTCTATTTATTGATGATCCATCTTCTGGCACCATACTATTATTACTTGTATCTGAAAAAGCAAAATCTCCAGGTAGTGTTAAATTAGCCACCATATTGCCTCCACCTATTTGATCAGATGGAAAACGTTGAGGTCTTGCTTGTTCTAATCCTTGTGGATCAGCTACGAAAGGTTTTGGTTCTAATTGTGGTTGCTTTCTTTCATATTCTGTTATGTGAACAAAAGCACCGTTCCATTCAGTAACCATTTCTCTCCACGGAAATGCCTGACCACTTCTATCTGAAATTGCTAGTGCGTATTTTCCTTTTGCAAACTTAGACATTATATCTCCGGATAATAAGTTTTAGGTGAAATGTAAACACTCGCAGGTGATCCATCTTCCTGTAATGCTCTTTGTAATTCATCTTCATAGTATAGTTTCATCTCTTGAGTTCTTTGTGGAGCTTTTTTCATAGAGATATAGTAAGTTAAACCTGCACACATGCATGGTACAAATCTATTAACAACATCAGCTTCGTTAGTATATTTACCTGCATCTTGTATTCTTTTTACAAAATAAAAATAAATAAATTTACCTGCTTGTTCTGTTCCAGGTGTTAAATATAAAGTTATAGTAACTTTATCTATAAATCTTTGCACAAAATATTGCGACGGTTGACCCGTAGAAGTTTTGTTTGAGAAAGCTTGGTATTGTGATCTATTAATTTTTGATAAAGGTGTATCTACATCTGTATCATTTCTAAAGCTAGCTTCTAAAATATCTGAAACCATATCAACGAAGTTTGTAACAGCATTTCCACTTAAATGCCCAATAGCAGTAGTTCCGTCTGCTCCTCTACCTGAAGCTTGACAAATTATATTATTATCAGAAATAGAGGTATAAATAATTACTTCATCATTAATTCTAATTTTACCTGTAGGATTCATATTTTTTGTAGATGCGACAGGGATGGTTGTATCTGTAGATAAAATAGTGTTTGTTAACGTCGTAGTTATGCCGTTTGCGTTTCCGTCAGATGGTGACCTAAAGATTGTATATTCGTTTTGACCAGATGCAAGTGAGATTGCAGTTCTACCTACTTCCCAAAAGTGTAGACCTCTGTTGTCCCACTCTTGAAACATTATGTTTAAAGAACGTCTAGCTGATCTTAAATCATTACCTGAGTAATCAAAGAATCCTAATCTTTCATAAGACTCAGTTATAATATCATCGATCGAGAGAAACTTCTCGAATGTACTTGTGCCTGAAAAAGCCACTTTGCCTCCTAATTAAAAAACACAGAGCAAACTGTTACATGTTCAGTAGTAAATGCTACACATAAATCCGTTGTAAATAAAATAGGTGCAGGAAAATTAATTACAATTGGACTTCCGCCAGATGTAACTCCGCTTGTTTTATATTTAAATTTTACTGTTCCAGAAGCTCCACCATCTTTTAAATGAAAATCCCCTGAAGAAGCAGTTGTATTTAAAACAACTCCTAAAGCTCTTGTTCTTCCACTTTTTACAATTTTATTTTCTGTTGTAACGTTCGCATTAAAACAATCTTGTGATGATCCGAATGTTGCCATATTTTTTCTCCTTAAAATTTTATGTGGGCCCGAAGGCCCACAATAATTTAGTTATTAGATTTTACCAATCAATTCAGAAGCATTTCTGTTCTGAGTTGTACTAATATAATCTAATGTTGTTACCCTCTGTCCAGATGCAGAAGCTGACACTGAAGCTGCAAACATTTGCATATCATCAGTATTAATGTTTGCTGTAACAGTAGCTGCTAAAACTCTGTTAACAAAGAACTCAACTTTTCCAGCTTTATCACATCTAAAACCTACAGTATCAAATTGATCATCTACGATAGTGTGTGCAGTGTGTTGAACTTGATTTGTCCCTGAAGCATTTTTAGTTACAAATCTGTAAAACTGTTCACCATTATTAGACTCGATAGAGATTCTGTTTGCAGATCTCCATCCTGAAGTTCCAGTAAAAGTTTCAACTAATCCAGTTCCATAGTCAGTAGCGTTAGCGTCGTTATTTTTAATTCTAGCTTCGTACCAAATAATTGTACCTGGGTTTGTGATAGCTCCTGTGCTGTCTCTAGTCTCTGCCACAGCTTGAAAACTGTTTTGAGTTTTTACTAAAGCGATCCCGTTATTGTCTGTAGTATTAGCAGATGTTAAAGTAACTGCTCCACCTACTTCATTAGAGATTCCAGCTGCCGCTCCACCATCTGCGATAGATGTTGACCATTCTGCTGAAGGTAATGTGTTATAAATAAAGTCGTCTTTATAACATATAAAGTTTGGATTATTATCAACTGGTAAATCCTTAAACCATTTTGTGTTATTAGATAACCCTGCAAACATTACTGGGTTTCTAAAATGTGTTCCTGCCATATTATTATCCTCCTAGTTTCCGAACATAGTCTCTAGGCCGTCCACTATACGGGTCTATGTTCTAAATAATTGTATAGTAATTAATGTATATACTAGATTTGAATAGAGCGCAAGAGGGCCCTTAATGTGGATTGGTTTTTCCAACGATGTAGCTTTTTTAAGTAGCTACAGAAACTTGTGGTTGAGCAGCTTCTATCTTATTTTGCATATGCTGTTTTTTAGCCTCTGCAATTTTAATATGGCTAATTACTTCTTTGACTTTTCTGTCAATCTTAACCATGTTGAGAGTATATTTACCCTCTTTAAGATGCTCCTGCTCCCACTGTAGATCCAGACCCTTCTTCTCTGTGTATAGATCTTGTAGATGTTGCATCATTGCCTCCATCGATAACCTCCTCATAGGTTATTCTTTTTATCTTGGGATCCATCATTTCTCCAAGATACTCCCATTTTATATCACCTTTTCCTAATCTGTCAACTATTGCGTTTTCGATATCTAAGGGGCCATCCACAGAATTTATAACAAAGTCTGCTCGGTATTGATATGCATAAATTTGTACTCTGAATTGTAAGGGGTGCATTTTTTCTTTCTATTTTATAATTAAGGCGGGATTGTGTCCCGCCTTAAATTTTTTAGGTATTATGAACCTTCAACACCAAAGATACCTCTGTAGTCAGAGACACCAAATCTGTATCTCTCTCTAGCTTTGTATCTGACGTTTCCAGTATCGAAGTCACCTTCCATCGCTGTTCTGATAGGTGTTCTTTCGAAGTACTTCATACCATTTGGTACATCAGTGATAAGATAAAACGCATCTGTATCAGTTAAGAAATTGTTCACTCTGTATCCTTGAGGAACCATTCCCATAGAAACGATTGCGTTGATATCGTTATCAGCAGTCTGTGTTCTTCCTTGAGATTTCATCAATCTCTCAGCTGTAAATTGTAGCTCAGAAGGAACGATCATTTTCACTCCTCTTGCTGCAATTTTTAGGCCTCTCTCATCTGTGAATGCTGCAATATCAATTAGAGATTGCTCCAAAGATGTTTCGTTTAGATCAGCCTGTGTAGCTAATGTGTTAGACACAGTTCCAGCTATTGTTGGGTGAGCTGTATTAAATAAACTCACTCCGTCACCTGATGTAAATGTTCCTACACCTGGTAAACCATTTAATAGTGGATCTACCGCTTTTGTTTGTTTTGTGTTTGCCATGGATCTAGCTAATGCTTTTGTATATCTAGACGCAAGTCTGTCATACAAGTTATCCTCGATCGCTTCTTCAGTGATCGCGAATGCTAGCGCAATAGTTTCCATAGTGTATCTAGCTGTATATGTCTCTTGTGCAGAGTCAAATACTACACCAGAACCTTCTGGTTTAACTGCCGCGTTTGCAAAACCAGATAACATAACTTCTTCCTCAAACGCTCTGTCTGAAGTTTCTGTTACGTATATCTCAGCATGCTGATTCTCATAACGTTTATATTCCAAGCCGAACAGTGCGTTCAAACCTGGCTCTAGTTCTTTGACTAGTTGTCCTCTACTTATTGCCATTTTTGTTCTCCTATTCTAGCTATTATATGCCGTTATTTTTGGCGTTATATAAGTGCTCATTGATCATCACAACAAAGTTTACGTGCGATGCACTTAAATCATTGTTTTTGATGTCAGTTGAAACACCTGTTACTTTTACTTGAGCCGTTCCCGTTGTTACAGTCGAGTCGTCTAATTGTGTTGTTGACACGTTGTTAGCCGAGCTCGGTGTAGTTGGGTTAACGTTAAGATTGAAATTGTTGAACACATCAGTTTGCGCAGACGCAAGTGTGTTGTCCGACTGAATTTCAAATCTTTCGTACGGATCGTCAGCTACGAAAGCAACAATGTCACTCGCATTTACTTGAGAGTAACTGTTTTTAAACGTAGGCTTACTTGTTGTTGGATCAGTAAAAAAGACTCCATTGAGTGATCCCACCATGAAAGCTTCTGATGCTGCACCAAGATGGACTGTTCCATCTGCTGTAGCGTTCACTACATCTTGAAAGAAGATGCTAGTGGTATCGTTCGCTTTAATGCTGTACTCACTTAAACCCTGGTTGTCTCTATTCTGACCAATTTTTCCAATTGGTCTAAGACCAAAAGGAGCGTTTTGATTTGCCATAATAGGCCTCCTTATATTGTACCTGCCCCGAAGGGCCTCCAGTACGGGTTTATGTTACTCGATGGTTAGAATTCCTAATTAGGATTTCTTTGAGCCACCAAAAGTCACACGCGATTGCCTGTCGATATCGATAGGCATGCTTGGGTGCTGTTCCTTCATAAGATCGTTATCCATTGCTTCAATCTTTTCAGCATGCTGTTTAGCATAGTGATCAGTTCTTTGTTGCGCGATCTCTTCCGGTACCCTAGCCAGCACTAGGCCGCCAACACCGATTACTCCCTTGTATTTGCCATCTTCGACTTTTGGATAGTCTGAATCAGGATATTCATCTGCTCTCACTAATTCGTAACCAGATCTTAATCGACCTTGTACATTTTTAGTATCAACAAATCCTAAAGATTCAGCCCGTAGCCATCTATGTCTAAAACCTGTTGGCGCAGGGGGTGCATCTAATGCTGATGGTGGAGTCCAAACTTTTTTTCTAGTTTCTTTTTCTCTAGTTTGGCTCGCACGAGAGACTTTTTTATCGTTTTTATTTTCCATATGCCTATGCCTCCTTCGTGATGTTTAGTTGTTTCGCATATTCTTCAAGTGGCACACCTAATTTTTTAGCGATTGCGACCTGTGATGGTGTGAGCCTCACAGTTTTGCGTCCAGATTTGGTGCTTCGCTTCGCTGAAGCTACTGTCTGCACCGGAGCAGGACGTTTGTCTTCTCCTTTATCGCTAGTATTATCAAACTTATGCGGAAATTCAAGTCTTATTCTTTTATCTATTTCAGCATAATATTCTTCACTTGCAGGGTCATAACCCTCTTGTTCAGTTAATTGTTTATGTAGATCAAACGCCGTATAAGTCATTGCGTTATCCTGCCCAAACCAAGAATTTTTTTCTGCCCACTCTTGTGCTTTTGGATCAGGTCTAGACTGTTCTGGTATTTGTCTATTTAACTGAGGTTTTGGTTGTGTTTTTTGATTGGCTTTTATCTCTTCTTGAGCTGCTTTTGTTTCAGCCAATTTAGCTTTTCTATAGCCAAGTTCAGATATAGCCGCTAAAGCTTCAGATTCAGCTTTGAGATCATTTGCTTCTCTCGATGCTGCTAACTTAGCTTGTGCTGCTTGCATACCTGATTCAATACTATCTTCTGTTGCAGTTACATAACCAGGTTCTAGTTTTGAAATTTTCTTTTCTGCTTGTTCTCTTAATTTAATTTGAGCTCTAGCATACTCAGTAGCTTCGTCTTTTTGACGTTCAGCTTCTCTCCACTTTTTAGTTAACTTGGCTATTCTTTTCTGAACTGTATCAGAGTATTGTTCTAATTCTTCTTTCTTTTCTTCTTTGGGACTTTCTTCTGTTTTTACCTCTGCTGGTTTATCTTCTTCAACAGGTCTAATTGTTGGTTCTTCAACAGGTGTTTCTTTCTCTTCTATTAATGCCTCCTCTTTTGTTTCAGGTACATCGACGTCCATAGCTGGACCGGAGGTGTCGAGGTCTACTGTTCTTTTTTCTTCTTCTTGCATAGTTTCTCCTGTCTATGTTTAGTATTGATGAAGTATATCTTCGGGGTTATCTATAGTAGCTAATACTTCATCGTCATTCAGCATTCTAACTTCACCCCCGTCAATTTGTATTCGTGATCCAGCATAACGCGCAAAGATCACCCAGTCGCCTTTTTTACACCAAGGGCCCTCTGGAAATTTATCTTTATCTTTATAACAATCTGGTCCAGCTTCTAAAACTAATCCACAAGTAGAAGCTACTTGTTGTCGTTCTAAAGTATCTTGTCCTAGATACAAACCACCTTTGGTTTTTTCTGGCATTTTAAATGGTAAAACTAAAAGTCTCCAACCGGTCGGCCGGGGTAATTTTGCAGATTCTTTTTTCTTTAATCTCTCGTATCCATCAACTTCTTTTTGATGTTGTTTATCAGTTTCTTCCTGATATTTTTCAGCCAAAGCATATTTAACTTTTGGTGTCGAGTTTGATGATTGTTCCTTTTTCATCTTGTTGCTCCTTCATATTTAGCAGGTTAGAGATATCCTGTGATATTTTTAAATAGGCATGTGCCTGTCCCATCATATATTTGTATTTCTCCATATTGTCAATACCTCCGGCAATCATAGAGTCACCAATTTGTTGATAGGCCTCTTTTATTTGTCTTTGTAGTTTTGTTATCATTGTAAAGTCGTCCATTATCTCTCTCCTAGTTTCTTTTTATATTTGTGAACTCTATTACGAGCACGTCTTTCTTCATCTTTATTTTTAGCGTCTCTAACATCTCGTCTAGCTTTCATCAAATTCTTTACAAGGCTTTTCTTATAAGGTCCTTCTTTTAAATCAGATACTCTATAAGACTTGCCGTTAAACTTTCTTCTTTTTTCTGATGGCATCTTTACCTTTTTTAAATATAGCAGCGACTTTATTTTTACCCATGACTTTGGCTCGCTGTTCTCCAACAGTCAAGATTTGAATTTTTCTAGCAAACGGTTTACTAATTTTTTTAACTTTCGCCACCGTCTTGCGCGCATCCGTCGGCGTAGCAAACTTAATCGAAACAGTGTCTCTGGGGTTTTCATCAGTGTAAAGACGACGCCCACTACCTTTAGGTTTTTTACCTGTCCCTACTTTTGGATCTGCCACTTAGAACTCCTTTCAAAGTTTTTGCTTGACCAGCATGTGCCTTAGATGCCTTTTTTAAAGCCTTCATAACTTTTTTTATTTTAGCTTTTTGTTTTTTCATTTTCTCTCCTTATATTTTTCTTTCCAATATTTTTCTCTCTCTAGTCTTCTAATTCTATAATCTAATTGATCTAGTCCTAATATTTTTATTAAAAATTTTTTTAACATTTCCATCTTCTTCTAGCCTGACGTAATCTAGAATTAGGATCTTTTGCTGCCTTTGGAAATTTTTTCATTTGACCGGCGCTTCTCGCGCAGAAGGACTTACGTCTCTTCGCAGCTTTTGATCCAGGTTTTACTTTACCTGTCACGGCTGTTTTTAATTTAGAACCTGGATTAAGTCTTCTATAAGCTTTAACTCCAGCCTCTGTCATTCCAGCGCCTTTTTTTGTGGCTCTAAAATTTTTTTTATTTCTTGGTGGCATTCCGCCTTTTGCCATTGTTACTCGTTCTACCAACATTAAATTAATCCTTTATAATATTTTCTGTAACTAGGATTAGAAACTTTTACACCACCTAAGTCTCCAGAGATGTAACTACCTGTATAATTTTTTTGAGCTTGTCTTATCATTGCATCTCCACCATCAGCTGCTTTTTTTCTTTTTGCAAATGTTGGAACGTTTGTAGGTTTAGGTCCCACATTGGCAGCTGCCCGTTTTCTGGCAACGGCAGATTTTCTTTGTCCCTCTGACATTCGTCTTGCTTTGGCTAACGGCACGCACTTTGGATACTTCCTCTTCGCGTCCTTCTTTTGTTTTGAACGGCCACACTTTGCGAACGAGCCATCTTTTCGCTTGCTCCCAATATCTACCCATTTTTGTTTGAACCATTTATCAAGACCATTTTTTGCCATGTTACGTATACATCTTTGTTTCTTTTGTTCTATCAGGCATGATAGCACCACATCCTCTAGCGACAGATCCTTTTTTCAAACCTTGTCTTCTTAGTCTTTGTGTTGCTTCCATCAAACCTCCACCCGCAGCTTTTTTTCTTCCTTTGAAATCTTTTATTTT
>VTLG01001668.1_pt1 | contig 21105 bp, 9 predicted proteins | sample 4694571 | NCBI WGS metagenome assembly VTLG01 (sample SAMN12604809, study PRJNA352737) | marine metagenome | biome: ENVO:00000447; feature: ENVO:00000209|ENVO:00000569|ENVO:01000036; material: ENVO:00002151; isolation source: viral sequences binned using virsorter ... | reverse complement strand
CATATCCTCTTGATTTTAGAGGAATGTTAGTTGATGGTTCAAAAACTTATCCCTGTTTAGCTGATGATTATCCGTATAAATCTATGAGATTTTTTAATTGTATCGTTACTGAAATGAATACGATTAATTCTAGACTTTATCAGGGTACAGTAAGGGCAACATTTGAGCTATTTAATTAATAATGGTGTATATTTTTTTGATACAACCTTTTTTGTTAATAACTAAATTAGGAGAGTTTTAAATGGCTAATAGAATATTCTATGCAGTTCAACAAGTTGCCATTGGTCAAGCACCTGAAGGCACCTATCAAGTTTTGAAAGGTGTCCAGTCTGTTTCTATGACAACTACTTTTAACTTGGAGCAGGCATTTCAGCTTGGCCAGTTGGAGATTTATGAAAATATTGAAGGTGTTCCTTCAGTGGAGATGACTATTAATCGTCTTCTTGATGGAACTGCTTTAGCTTATGTTTTGGCAGCAGGCAGTTATGCCAATGCTGATGATATTAACTTGGCATCAACAAATGAGTTTACTGCTCGTCTTGGTATCTGGGATGAGGCTAGTGATTCTTTTGCCAATGGTAATCCTGCAAATCAGGTTACTATTAGTGGTGCATTTATCTCTAACGTAAGTTACACTCTTGGAGTAGATGGTAACTTTACTGAAGAGTTAGGTATTACTGCTACTGATAAGGCTTGGTATGCTGATTGTGATGCTGCTGCGGCATGGTCAGATGACTATACTGCTGGTGCTTTTGCAGGCAATAATGATGTACCAGACTTTGCTGGTGGTGTTCAAAGAAGAGAATACTTTGATACTGCTAATTCTAATCTTCCGACTGTTATTCCAGAAGGTGTTAATAGACTACAATCTGTTTCAGTTTCTGCTGACTTTGGTAGAGAAGATCTTTTTGAACTTGGTAAGAAGGGTCCATTCGCTAAAGTTGCAACTTTCCCACTTGAGGTTACTTGCTCTATCGAGGTTATCTCTTCCGGTGGTGATCTAGTTAGTGCTGCTGCTGAAGGTTGTACTACTGGTCTAACATCTTGTGATGTTAATAATAACTTGACTGATGAGCCTATTTTGATCAAACTTTGTGATGGCACTCAGATTGACCTTGGAACTAAGAATAAACTTTCTTCTGTATCATACGGAGGAGGTGACGCTGGTGGTGGTAATGTAACAACTACTTTTGATTTTGTTACTTTCAACAAACTTTCAGTGTCTGGAACTGGCAACATTTCATTTAGTTAATGTTTTATGAGACTAATTACGGGGGTTATGATGACGATAACCCCCTTTTTTAGTCAGTAACAAGCGATAGCCCTGACAAGCAATATCACCCAGATTGGGCGAGTAAGTTACTGGCATTTTTAGGATTTTGAGGAATAAATGAAAGAGACTGAACTGGAACATGCATTATATAGAATATTGTATGCTACTGAACATATAACATATAATGGTGAAAATTATACCTCTGAAGCAAATACTTTACAAGATAAATATTTGTCTACATTGGTATATAATAGGGTGATAGAAGATATAAAATTTGAGGACTTCTTAAGTTGGGAACAGGCAAAAAAAGTTTCAGTAAGACTTAGTATTTGGACTGAAAAAGATGATGAGTCTCTTAAGGGATTAGAGAAATTTTTAGAAAATGCTAAGTTAGATTTGTTTCTTAGTCATGCTAATCCTGTTGGTTTAGAAAAGAAGAGAAAGACTATATCTTCTTTGAAAAAAGGGATTATCAGATCTAATAATAATAAATACAAACTTTATCATATGACTAAAGAGCATCATGCTGAACAGGCAGTTGCAGAGTTTTTAGCAGCAGTCTCATTAAGAGATGATAAGGGTATGCCGGTATATAATATGCATAATTATACAGAGGCAGATCATCAACTTATCAATGTTGTTTTAGAGAAAAAGAATCAGATAATAGATAATGAATTGTTACGAAAAATTGCTAGATCTGAACCTTGGAGAAGTATGTGGAATCTGCAAAAATCGGAAGCAATAGGTAAACCTTCAGCGGAATGGACAGATTATCAAAGGATGCTTTGTTCTTATTCTAAGATGTACGATAATGTATATGAAAGCATGGAATGTCCTAGTGATGAGGTAATTGAAGATGATGACATGCTAGATGGTTGGTTTACAAAGCAAAAACAAGATAGAGAAAAAGCAAGAAAAGAAAAAGCTATGGACGATAAGTTTGGTAAATTTAAAGATCAAGATGGTCAAGAGTTATTTATCGCTGCCCGTCCAGATGATGTTAAAGATGTATATAGTATGAATGATGCTAAGGGTCGTGGAGTTATTAAATCTAGAAATAAGCAAATAGAACAGCAGGGAATAGTCAAACACGGTCATCTTAAAGATGTCCAAGTAGACTTACATATGCAGAAAACTCAGGAACTAAGAGAAACCATGAGGAGAAGATAATGGATAGTGAACAGTACAAAGAAAATTCAAAGAAGAGACTTCTTAATAATATCAAAAAGAAGTTTGATACAACTATAATAGGTAGTCTAGCTGCTTTCGAGGAAGAGTTTGGTTATCTATGGGGACATGGGAAACATTATTCTGAACTAACCGATCAGGAATTAGAATTCAGGGATATGTGGAACGATGTTAGGTCAAAGATTTTGGATAATGGGAATTTCAATTTGAGGAGTGCTCAGTCTGAAATCTCACAGTATACACTCAGTTGGAATAGATACGTTACAAAGTTTAATTTTAGGAATCAAGGAGACCAGTAATGCCAGATGTAACAAAAAGACCTTTTAAAGTTAATGTTTTAGAATTAGATAAAAATGGTGATATTAAATTTAATAAGGATGGAACTCCTAAATTTGTAGAAAAAGAATATGCTGTTAGGATTCCAACCTATAAGGTTATGGAAGAAGCAAATAAGTTAAAATCTAAAGTATTCTACGAAGCATTAAATGCTGGTGAATTACTTAGAGATCAATTAGAAGATATTCTTCGTCAGAGAGGTCTTTGGAATGATCAAAGGCAGGTAGAATATGATACATTAAGAAAAGAGATCCTTGATAGAGAGTATCAACTCCAAAAAGGTGGTATCAAACTTTCAGATGCTAGAAGGCTTGCTATTGAGATGAAAGAGAAAAGACAAAGGATGGTTGACATGCTTTCTTCTCGTTCTGATTTAGATGCTCAGACCTGTGAGGGCAAGTCTGAAAACGCTAGGTTTAATTACCTATTTGCCAACAGTTTGGTGTATAATGATGATGAGTCAACACCTTTCTATCCTAATGGATTAGAGGATTATGTTGTCGATATGGACAACCCAATCGCTGTAAGAGGTGCAACTGAATTCTACTATTTACTTAGCGGAACTGAAGATTTAGATGACAAATTACCAGAGAATCTTTTCCTAAAGAAGTTTGATTTTGTTGATGAAAGTTATAGGTTGGTTGACAAGTCAAATAGGTTGATTGATGAAGACGGAAGATACATTGATGAGTATGGTAATTACATCGAGTACAATGAAGACGATACATATTATTATGTTGATGTAAATGGTAGAAAACTAGATGAAACAACAGGTAACTTTATTATTGATGAGGCAGCACCATTCCTAGATGATTATGGTAATCCTATTGCAAGTGAAAAACCCGTAAAAGAAGAGAAACCTAAGACAAGACGCAGAAGAACTAAAAAAGCAGAAACAGAAACAGTTGATGCTGATGCATGATGTTATAAGTGGAAAGTGACCGGGGATAGTACTCTATAATGCATTAGGTGTCTACGGTCACTTTATGTTTATTTGGAGATATAGATGGCTTTTAACATTAATGCCCAGATAATATTGTCTCAACCTAAAAACTTGAACAATGTTACTAAGCAGATTACGCAACAACTTAGCAAAGCTACCAATATTCAATTAAAAATTGGTAATACTAATCAGTTAAATAATATCGGTAAAAGACTGACTGCTATATCCAATAGTTTTAATAAGTTGAATAGTAATCTTAAATCTACAAGTACATCTATAGCTGCATTAAATAGTTCTTTTAATAAAGCTGCTGCATCTGTTAATGCTGTTGCTAAGTCTCAATCTAATCTAACTGCTCAAGCAGGTAGGACAAATGCCTCCCTAAAACAACAGTCTGGTTTACTTGGTTCTTTAGCAGGTAGATTTGGTAGTGTTGCGAAGCAGGCTATTGCATTTGGTTTGATTTCAAGACCTATTTATGATTTACAGAGAGCATTAACTCAGTCTGTTAGGGCTGCTGTTGCATTTGAAAAAGAAATTGTTAAAATATCTCAAATTACTGGTCAAAGTGTATCTCAATTAAGTAACTTGACTAAGCAGATCAATCAATTGTCAACATCTTTAGGTGTTGGTGCGAATGAACTTGCTGAGACTGCTAGAATTATCGCTCAAACAGGTAGAACTGCTCAGGAAACTGAGATTATTTTGAAGGCACTTGCTAGATCTACCCTTGCTCCTACATTCGGTAAAATTACTGATACAACTGAAGGTTTGGTAGCAGCATTGGGTCAGTTTAACCTGAGAGCAGCAGATTCTGAGGCAGTACTTGGATCATTAAATAAGATATCTAAAAACTTTGCGGTTGAATCTGAAGATCTTATTTCTGCTATTCGTCGTACTGGTGGTGTGTTTGCCCAAGCAGCAGGACAGACAAAAGGTACTGTGGGTGCGTTACAAGAATTATCTGCTATTTTTACTGCTGTTAGATCAACGACTAGAGAGTCTGCTGATACTATTGCTGCTGGTTTGAGAACTATTTTCTCTCGTATCCAACGTGGTAGAACTATTGAGTTTTTGAAGCAGTTTAACGTGGATCTTACTGATGCTAAGGGAAATTTTGTTGGTATTTTTCCAGCATTTGATCAATTGTCTAAGAGACTTGATACTCTTATTAAGCAGGGTGATGCTCTTACTTTAAGTGCTATTGCTGAAGAACTTGGTGGTATTAGACAGATTGGTAAGTTGTTACCTGCTATTGCTCAGTTTGATAAGGCAAGAAAAGCATTAGAAGATGCACAGCAGGGTGCAATTGAGGGATTAGGGACAGATGTATCTAAAGGTTTAAATACTATTGATAATAGACTTAAACGAGTTAGAGAGTCTTTCAATCAATTAATCAGAACTGTATTTGAGTCAGATGCCTTTCAGAATTTTACTAAAAATATATTAGCGTCTGCACAAAGTTTCTTAGAATTTGGTAATACCCTTACAAATACACTAGAGCCTATCTTACCATTATTAACCACTTTAGGTGCATTTAAGATTGGTGCTGGTTTGAGTGGTTTGTTAAAAGGTGGTGTCGGTGGTGCGGTATCTTCAGTTACTGGTTCTACCGCTGGAGCACAAGCAGCACAAAAAACTGCTGCTGCTACAACTGCTCAGAATAATCTCATTACCAATACTAATAATCTTCTATCACAAATATCAAAACAATTAAGTAATCTTTTTCAGGTTAATAATGCCGGATTCAATCAAACCAATAGGACTTTGCTTACTATTTCTGCAAAGACTGGTTCTTCTGCTGGAGTTGGGTTTGGTGGAAGGAGAAGAGCAGGTGGTGGATCTATTCCTAAGTTTGCTAATGGTGGTAGAGTATATGGTCCTTCCCATGCTGCTGGCGGAGTTATTGCTGAACTTGAAGGTGGAGAATATGTAGTTCCTAAAGGATATGATCGCGGTAATATTGTAAAAAAAGCCCCTCCTGCTGGTGCTGTTAGAAAAGAATTATCTCAAATAAACAAAACTGCTGCTCTTAATGTTAAACCCGGAACTGAGATTGCTGGAACTATTGAAGGTGCAAAGTTGAAAGCACTTTCAAAGGTAGACAAACTCGCTGATCTAGACCAATATGCTGGAACTTTTTTAAGACCTGAAGGTGCAAGGCAAAAATTTAAGGGGACAAGTAGTAGGTCTTTACTAGAGGCCGAACTTAGAAAGTTAAGTCCACTCACCAATCTTCAGAAAGGTGCAAGAGGAGGATTTGCTACACTTGCAAGGGAAATTATAGGTAGGTATGCTCAAAAAAATACCTATGCAGTGACTACTGGAGCATTAAAAACTACAGCAGCGGAAAAATTAGAAGATACAATTTTAAGAGGAGTTATGGGAACTATAAAAAGTAGTGCTAAACAAATTTCTTCTACATTAGGTTTTTCAAGCGATCCATCGACTGTTGCAAAAGCATTAAAGAGTGCTAACATTGATCAAGTTATTGGTAATATTTTTGAAAGTATTTTATCTTTTGCTGGTGTACCTTATGGGGGTGGTGATTCTGATCCTCCTAATGCTCCTGTAGATTTCCCTAAAGGTTTAAATGCCAATATTGCTAAACAATTTGCTATTCCACCTAAGGTGCCGACTGAATCTAAGACTACATTCTCAGAAGCAGCATTGTCAACATTTAATAAAAAGATACAAAAATTTAATCTAAATGAAGCAAAGAATGAATTATTACAAGTGTTTGCTGATGTAAATAAAGGTTTAAAAACAGCAACACAATTACAGCAAGTTACTGGTAAAAGAACAACTCAAGAGGCTATGGGTGCTTTGGGTAAAGCTGGAGTTGCTGTAGCGGCAAGCGGTAGTAAGTTTAGTCTGTCTAGGAAAGCAGCATCTGGTGGAATCATACAAAAATTTAACACTGGTGGAGAAGTTCCTGTTAGAATTTCTAATGGAGAAATGGTTGTTAGCGATCCAAGAGAAGTTGCTGCCAGAAAAGGTGAGTTGCAGAGTATCAATAAACTTTCTACTGGAGGGTTTGCTTCTGGTAGTATTGCTAGAGGACCGGGAACTGGAACATCTGATAGTATCTATACTACTTTACCAGAAGGTGCATTCGTTGTTAATGCTGCTTCTACTAAAAAGTTTTTAGGTCTCTCTAGAGGTGGTGGTGTTCAGAGGTTTAATCAGCAAGGTGGTGGAACTGGATTAGTGCAAACATTTAGGGGTGGTGGTGTTGAATCTGGACTTGTTAAGAAACAAAACGAAATAAAGACTTTGTTAGATGGTTTTGGTAAAGATCTAGAAAAGAACCGGAAAGCTAGTCAAGATAATACTAGAGCAAAAGAAAAAGAAACCGTTGCTTCCAAGAAAGTTTCTCTGGCAAACGAACAAGAAGCACAATCTAGTCGTAAAGCAGCAATTGCAGATGATCAGGAAGCAGTAAGCGGCAAGAAAAATGCAGCAGTAGGTGGTGGATTCGGCAATGCCGCATTCGGTGCAGTATTTGCACTTCAATCATTAATTTCGACTACAGTTGATGCAGATAGTACGTTTGGAAAACTTACCAATAGTTTGAGTAGTACTATCCTCACTGCTTCTTTATTAGGAAGTCTGAAACCGGGACCAGATTCTGCCTTTAGTCAGTTTTTTGCAAAGGGAGGAGGTACTGGCGTAAAGGGTCTTGGAGGTGGTACTGCTGCTCTCGGAGGTGTTGTTGGTGGTCTCATTGGGAACCAAGTAGGTAATCAAATAGCAGATGCGGTTGTGGGAGAAACAGCAAAAATTGGTGCTTTTACAGGTCAATCTGCTGGTGGAGATAAAGACGTAAGGACTAGACAAGCACTTGGAGTTGGTGGAGCTGCTGCTGGAGGTGCTATTGCTGGTGCGGTTGTGGGTAGTGTTGTGCCAGTCATAGGAACTGCTATCGGTGCTGCTATCGGTGCTGCTGCTGGGACAGTTACTGGTCTTATTGCCGAGTTTGGTAAGAAGAGTGCTCAGTCAGCATTTGAAATTGCGAGAAGACTTCAAAAAAGTTCTGAAACTGTAGATATATCATTTAAAAAATTAAGCAAGAACTTTACAGAGACTAATTTGGGTGATTTTGCCAATAAAATTGATCAACAGGGAACTGAGGTTGCTAATAGACTTGGTGATTTAACCTATTTCTTAGATGAATCCTCGCTCCTTCTTGGCGAAGCAGGTGCAGAATTAAAGACCTTGCAAAGTCTCAAAGATATTATTAAACCAGAAGACTTAGCAAAAGCACAAGATACTTTAAATAAAGGTTTTGAGAGAGTATTTGATAAATTAGATCTATCTACATTGACTCAGTTTTCAGATGCTGAATCAATGGATGATTTTAATTTAGCATTAAGTTTTGCAGCAAATACTAATTCAGATTATGCTAAAGAGGTAAAGAAATTAAGTCAGGCAGTTAGCAAGCAAGCGTCTCTACTCAAGGCATCAGAACTTGCTCAAGAAGGACGATTAGAAGAAGAACAAAACGCTGGACGAATTATCGCCAGTCTTGCTAATGATTTCGATTTTACAACAGGTAATTTAAAGAGATTAAACAAATTAATTGACGAAGAGGCACAGAAAAGAGGTTTATCAGGAGAAGATTTAAACAAATCAAGAGGCATAATTTTAGAATATGCAGAAGCACAAAGAGATGCTAGAGAAACACAACTTAGAACTTTGGTTGTTAATCAAGAGTACAATAGATTATTGAGCAAGACAACACAAACTGTAAATGCTTTTGGTTTAGCATTAAGTGAACTATCTCAAAGATTAACCAGAGGATTAGGTCAGTCAATTGATCAGTTATCCACCTTTGAAAGTCGTGTTAATAACATTTTAGGAGGTAAAGGAGACATCTCTCTAGGGAGCACATCAAATCTTAGTAATGATGAAATGATAAGTGCTATAGAAAAGCAGACTGGTACAAACCTAGATAGTTTTAGAGAACTTAGTAGTTTATCTACACAGTTTCCTAGTATTGTTAAAGATGCCGTAAATTCTATTTCTGCTGGGGCTAACGCTCAAGAAACCGCAAAAGCTATATCTAATGCGATTAGTCAAAGAATTGGTGCTGATCCCAATGCCGCTTTTGTTGGTGCATTAACAGATAAACTAGGTGCCTTAATTACAAAAAGACAACAGGGTGACGATGCTTCAATCTTAGTTGGTAAAGCGGTTAGTAGTATTCTTGAAGATGCAGATCTAGATGAGATTTCTGGATTATTAGGTGACTTGACACAAAAACAACTAGAAACCTTTAAGCAAATAGCCAAAGCAAATGATACTCTAAGACAAAGTTTTGAAAAGAGAGTTAATTTTGAAATTAAAAGACTTAAAGATAATAGAACTTTTGAGCAACAAGTATTAAATTTAAGAATAGCGAATGAAAAAAGAATTGCTGATTTCTTTCAAACTAATGCTGGTAAAATTGGAACTTCTGTTACTAATTTACAACGACAATTAACCGCTTTAACTGGAACATCTAATATATCAGATATTGCAGCACAGCGAGACGCTGCAAAAGCCAGACAGCAAGAGTTAGTTGCATTGATAGATTTAAATGGTGTCTTGCCAGAATATCAAAGCGAACTAGTTAGTCTTGGTGCAACAATTGAATCTACTACTGAAGCTTTAAATTTATTTGCCAAAAATACTGAGATCCTTGCTGCAATACAAGAAGAGGCAGCCAGAGCACAGAATAATATCAAAACCTCTATTTCTGGTTTAGATGCTGTACTGAATGCTGCTATTTCTGGAGACCCACAACAGTCACAACAAATTTTAGGTCAGGTATCTTCTTTAGATCGTGTATTATCTGGTAGTGGGTCATTACAGGATGTTGCACAGACATTCCAAAATGCTAGTAATCCTTTAATTAAGGCATTGTTACAATCTAGGATTGGTTCCGCAGAAGGTGTGGATGCTTTCATTAATGGTCTTAGAGGTCAATTAGCTGCTGGTTTGCGTGGAGGTCCATTTGCTAGTATTGCTGATGAGTTAGTTGCATCTATTGGGGCACAAGATAATAAGTTAGAAAACTTAGCACAACAGGCTAATAATCTCGCACAACAACAATTGACTACTTTGCAAACTATACAAGGACAAAATGAAGCTGCTATTGCTGCTGAAGAAGGTGCGGTTAGTCCGTTTACTGCTGATGTTACTTTATTCTCAAGTGCTGTTAAAGAATTTCAGCAGATCATACAAAATTCTTCTTTGTTTAATCAAGGAGGGGAAACTCCTGTTCAGTCTAGTAAGGGAGGACCAATCTATAGAAATAGAGGTGGTATATCTAATGGCACATTAGTCAATACATTTGCTAATAGATTTTCTAAAGGCACTGATACTATTCCTGCGATGTTGAGTCCCGGTGAATTTGTAGTTAGAGCAAGTGCTGTAAATAAAGTTGGTGTCGGTACATTAAGAGCGATTAATCAGGGTAATGTTGCTGCTGCTAACAGTGCTGTATCTATGGCATCTTCGGGAGGTATGATTGGTGGGGTTGCTTATCGTGCAATAGGTGGACCGTTGGACGAGATGTCAAGGGAAGAATTAGAACAGGAAGCTTCACAATTCGACATTCCAGTAACAAAAAAATCGAATGTTCAAGGCGGTCGTGTTGCTGGGACTCGCGGGAGGAGACGATATCGGAATACTGTAATACCTAAAACAGATAATGAACTTAGACGCGAGATTAATGATGCAAGGAACGCAAAAACTGCAAGGGATCTGGCGGAAAGAGAAAGACAAAGAGCAGAAAGAGAGGCTCGTCGAAAAGCTGAAGCACAAAAAGAAGCAGTGAGAGCAGAAAGAACTCCTAAACTAGAGAACTTATATAATGCTATAGATTTTACTAGAAATTTATTAGATAATAAAAAGAATGAAGCATTAAATTTCATTACGCAATATTTTAGTCCACCCGTTGGTTTCAATGGAGAAAGAACATATGCTAATCAAGATGATTTAGTTAAAGCAGTATTCACTAATAGTAGAGGAGATGTACGATATACTCATTGGCAAAATGATAAAAGAGGTAGTGCTATTCTTCAGGGTATTGCATCTGGTTTTATTGGTTCTCCTAATAAAGAAGCTTTTGTTGCAGAGGGTTTAACAAATTTACGAACCGGACAAGGTGATTTAAATTATAAAAGTCTATTAAATGACTCTTATATACTTGCTCCATATAATGCTGGTTCATTAGGTTCTCAGTTAAAGATAGGTGCTAGTTTTAAACAATTACAAGCATTCCAAAGGGCATTTGAATTAGATAAACTTGGTGGAAGACAAGCTATAGAGAAGGGAAGATTGGCATTTTTATCAGGACTCTCTGATAAGGCTTTAGGTCAAGTGATTAATTCTATTAATACCGACCCATTTTATGATGGTAAATACAACTTAAGCACTGATGGCAGAGTTCAAAACGCAGATCCAAATAGCACTGCATATAAATATACTAGAGATGAAATTATTGGAGAACAAAATCGTAGGTTGGCAGTTGCTGAAAAGGCAGCAGCAGATAGGGCATTCGCTGCAAGATTTGATATCAATGATCCTCAAGATAAAGCATTTGAAGAACGAAGAGAAGCATTTTTTGCTAATCCTCCTGCAAGGATTAAAAAACTAAATAAAAATATTAACGAGTTGAAGGGCAGGATCAACGAGTTAAAAGATAAATCAAAAAGAAATCCAGATAATGATAACTTAAAAAATATCATTGGTCAGTTAGAGATTAGACTTGCTAAAATGACTAATTTGAAAAATCAAGTTGAAAGAAGGGCAGTACAGAAAGCTGGATTTGCTGATGATCTAGATCCAATTCTTAATAGACTAACAGATGACGAGAAACAATTCCAAGCACAATACAATGCATTTATTTCATCTGGTTTGTCTTTAACTGGAACTAGACAAGACTTTGCTAATGCAGAAGCATTGTTCCAACAATTTTTGCAGGGTAACTCTCCTAATAGAAATATTATTAAAAGAAGAATTGAATTTGCGAAGTCGAAACTTTTTGGCGATAGCAATGCTGCTGGTCCACCAAGATTTCATTCTGGCGGTTATGTCGGTGGATTTGCCAAGGGTGGAGAAGTTCCAATTATAGCACAAGAAGGCGAATATGTAATGAGTCGCCAAGCAGTTGATAGTGTTGGTCGTGGTACGATGGAGGCAATTAATAAATATCACAGCGGCGGTTTGGTTCAGTATAGACAAACTGGTGGTGCTGCTTCTACAGGTCCAATTGTTACAAGTACAGATGTAGGTCAATTACAACAAGTTCAATCCTTTAATGCATTAGCTCAAGTTGGAGAAAAAGAAATTGGGGCAACAAATAATGTTTCTACTAATGTCGTTGATTTAACAAATAAAAACTCTCAAAAACTTGATACTTTGAATAACAATCTAAAAGGTGTAATCGGTGCTTTAGCTGTTGGCTTTACAACATTAAGTAATAAACTTTCCTCTGTGGATAGTTCCATTCGTGAACTCAAAATCGATTTACCCGAAGACTTTGCAGCTATTTTTAAAAGTGACATTGCAGTTACCGCTACTAGGATTGGTTCAGTGGCTTTTAATGTTGATCAAATACACGATGTAAATAGAAAGATAAAGAATCTTATCAAAAGAGGTCTGTTCGGCGGTGGTAAAGGTGGAGCTAAAGGGGTCACAATTACTAATATAGCACAATTACAAGCAGTCATTAATACTTTTGGTGCTGTGACAAATCAGATTGGTGGTCATATGAATACATATGGTGCGGTCACTAATCAATTAGGCACACATATGAGCACTTTTGGAGCAGCAGTAAATCAGTTCTCAACATCTATTAATAATATACCTGAACAAATTAATATTAATTTGGGTCCGATAGATATACAAGGTATGGATGGATTCAGTCAGGCAGTAGCAACTCGCGTAGTAGATATATTAAAAAATATGGGATTAGATCAAGGTAATCAACAAAACCCACCAACTCCAGAACCCGGAGCTTTTTAATAAAGGATAAAAAATGGCAACATCAGTTACAATGACATATGGAAGTTATTCTTTTACTCCTGCACCTAGTTTTAGTTTGTCTAGGGCAGCAGAAAGAACTCCCGGTTTAAATTTCTGTTTAAGTACTCCTATAGAGATTACCTTAGATGGTATTATTTTTCCTACTGGATCTGATGGTGCTCCTAGTGGTGGTTTTGGTCCTGTTACAGATCAAATTGCTACACTGAGTAGTACATTTGTATGTGGAGATTGTGAAACATTCGTGGTTGCTTGTGATGGCGATGCATTTATTAGCGGTCAAGCGAAAGTATCGAATCTTTCTGTAGATCCAAGAAATGATGGCGATCTATATGTAAATACTGCCGCATATTCTATTACTCTTGAAATGGTTTCTTTAACCGGAAATACATATGATAATCAGGCAAGTGGTATTACTTCAATTAGTGAAGAATGGAATTTTGAGATATTAGATGAGAGAGTTGGTGGTACTACTAGTGGTCCTAAAGATGGGACTATTTCTGTAGATGCAGCATATAATGTAACCCATAGTGTAACTGTGACAGCACCTTATGTATGTCAAGATGGTGGTGGTTCTTCAATTGGATGGGAACAGGCAGCAACTTATATAACTAATGAATTGGCGACTGCAACTCCACAACAGGGAGTTACTGGATTATTTTTACCAACAGGTATGAGTGCATATAATCATTTTAGAACAGTTGCTAAGAATGTCTATGATGGAACTATTACATTAAATGATTCTTGGGTTCTCTCTACTGATGGAGCATTAGAAGATTTTGATGTCAGTGTAGAAACTAGTTTAGATAGTTATCTTACTAGTATTAGTGTTAATGGAAATATACAGGGTCTTGCTAGTATTACTTACGAAAATCCCAATAATAATGAAACAACTAAGATAGAAAATGCTATTGCTAAATGGAGTGGTATTTCCGGTGATTTATATAGTCGAGCTTCAACAGTTTATTTAGCATCAGAAAATATTAATCAAGATAGTAATGCAATGCCCTTGAATAATAATCCTTTATCTACTTCTTTTGGATATAATAATACAGCGGGTACTATTACTTATTCTTATTCATATGACAATAGACCTTATAATTGTGTATCAAATGCTAGATTGGAAAACATTACTTTTTCAGAAAATAATCCTCAAGATGTATTTGCATCTCTTACGGTACTTGGAAGAGCAGCAGGACCATTACTACAAGATATTGGAACAGTAGGGCAAAGAACAAGAGAGATTAGTATTGAGGCAGTATTACCAGTTTGGGACTCTGGAAGATGTTCAACAATTAGCAGTGTAGGTGCTGGAGTTCCAACAGATTATGATTCCTTAGTTAGTGGATATGAAGCAAATCTCACAGGAACTTATAGTCAGGTATTTATAAACAGTGAAAGTAAAACTTGGAACCCTAAAGATGGTAGATTGAGTTTTAATAAATCATGGACTGTTGGAGGATGTAGTTAATGGCACAAAATAATTGTACGCCACAAAGGATATATGGCGATTTTGAACATACATTGTTTCTCGGTCTGACAGTTGTAGACTTCAGTGCTAGTGTAGGTTGGGATCAACAATCTACTACTATGGCTATTAAACTTGTTAATGACAATTGTGCTGGTCGCCGTTGGTACTATAAAGTTAATGAATCATCTGAACCTGTTTGGGAATGGGTCTACGAAGAATTTGCTGATGGTGATCCCGGTTTTAATAATGCAGATGTAGGAAGTCCTGTAATATTTAAGATCGGTGAAACTAGACAATTAGATGAAAATGGATTACCTACAGATACAGTTATTAGTAAAGGATTTGAGTTCGCTGGTATTATTCAGTCTTTCAGTCTATCTGATGGTTCAGATGGCGAGAATATATTAACTGTTAATCTTATTTCTCCCGGTATGTTGCTAGAGGGTGCATCTGTCATTGTAGGTGAATTTGCAGAACACATTCCTCTTGATTCTGAAATTAATGAAATTGTTCCTAATATTTTTAATATTTATGGATTTTTAGAATCTATTTACAATACTGAAACTGGAGAATTTCAATGCCCCTCTGTAGGAGGTTTTGGTTCTCCTTGCGGCGGCTATGGTAATGCCAGAGCAACAGAAGCAGGTATCCCTTGGTATTTAGCAAAGCAGGCATTACAGGTTTTAGCAGGTGGTAGATATAATGGTGGTTTTGGCACTTGTAATTTTGCTAGACCTCCCGGCGTTCTATCATTTAAGCCCGGAGTAAATAGTTACGGTAGTTTACCTGATGGGGATTACATATTAGATCTGGATGATTTGCCAGTACCAGAAAATCAAGATGATTTAAATCACTATAGAATTGCTGGTCCTATTAAGACCATTTCTGAATTGATTAGTGAAGTAGCAGATAATGCTGGTGCTAATTACTATGTTGATATGTTACCAACTTTTGATTCTTCTAATCCTGCTAAAATTACTAATATTATTAAGATTAGAGTTGTTCAAAGAGAAGCAAGTGCTCCGAGTGAACCTTTAACTGATATTATTAATTTTATTGCCACTAAGCAAACAGATGCAGGAACTGAAGTTGTAACTGCACAATCTATTGGTGAGGAATATATACCTGAGTATACATCGGCTTTTATTATTGGTGGTAAGCAGACAAGATTGTATCAGGCATCAGCAGGTTTAGCGAGTCAGGCTACTACCCCTATCGTTCCTTTTATGGGTGTTGTTGGGGATAATGATTTTGCAAACAATATTGAACAAGGTGCCATATCTACTGTTAAGTCACAATGGAGTGTACAAATAGGACCATGTGTGGACAGTCAATGGTATTTTTATCTACCTTGGACATCTTTACCATTTAATACTCCTCCCAACACTGCTGGTCTAGGATTGAATTTACCATATGCAATTCCAGAGAGTATGCTTTGTGCTGCGGCTCATGATCCTTACACATTTATTACTTGGCTATTTACATATGCTCAAGGTACAGCTACTCTTGCTTGTCCTGCATATAAACATCCTGTTGTTGATTGGATTCAGAATCAATTAGGTATGGCAGATCCTTCACCAGTTATTGGTTCTGCTCTCAGGGGTGTAATGGGAGGTCGGGCAGCAAGTGAAGGTATGAATGTTGCAGGTGTTGGTGCTGGTGGTCCTTGGGGTAATATTCAAAATCGTAATCTTCAAGATATTTTTCTACTATTTCAATTTTTGCATCAGACCTATCATACATATTATGGAAAAGCATTTATAGTTAGGGTTCCTTTTGTATGTTATAGAGATATTACTAAAGCAGCAGATGGCAGTATTACAAGTATTACAGATCCAAATGAAACACCAATATATGAATTTAGTGATCTTCCAGCACCTGAAGGTGGATGGGCAGATACTTTAGTAGGAGGCACTTCTAGTTATCCGGGCATTGCTACTATCTTAGGTTTGGATCATCGACAAGAAACCGATTTTTTTGCTTCTCAAGATGGTAGACTGGGCGGGTTAGTTAGATGGGATTCTGTATATAGCGACTTCAATAATCAAAATGTTGATATTACTAATGCTTTTTACAAAAAGGTATCTTTAGATTTAGGTACTCCCGGTTTATGGATTAGCAGTCAAACTCAACCATCTTGGGTTTTTTATAAGGATCAAAATCCCGGTTCAACTGAGACGTATGTTGGTGCATTATTAATTACAAATAATACAGTAGAATTAAAACCAGATCCTAATGATATTATGATAAATTCTTATCTAGGAAATTTTAATTATAATTTAAGAACTACATTAGGTAGTGGTCCCGGTGGAGATTTAGTCAATTTAAATACTTTTGTTAATTATTCTTTAGATAGATCATTTGCAGTTAGACCTGTTGGCGTTCCATTCGCATTTCCTAGAGATGCAGTTGTGCCTATTTTATCTAATACTAAAAATTATGGACCTTGGTATTTTGATGCTAAGTTTCCTGACACTGATTTAGAAGTCAAGGGTAAGACATATGTTACACAAGACGATAGTCTGACTCCATGGGAGTATGGTGGAAGTAAATATATGGACAGAGGTGCTAACTATTTAGCCTCTTCAACTATTAGTGATGTTGATAGAGGAGAAAGAGGTCAGATCACTATTGCTGGTTATCCAGAAAATCAACTTGGTGCTGAAATTACTAAGTCACCAATTAATCTTAGTGATAGAGTTATTACGTTAAAAGACTATGGTGGATATGATTATGTTTATTTAGATGTTGGTGGAGTGCAAACTGCTACATCTCAAATCACTAATATGTCTGTTAGCGTTGGTCCCGGTGGTATTACTACACAATATCAACTTAGTTCATTTACGCCATTCTTTGGTCAGTTTAATAAAGATAACCAAGACAGATTAAAACAACTCGGTCAAAATATTTTTCAGACTAATCGTAATACTAGAGCACAGGTCCGGTCTAAACGGGGGTTAGAACAGCAAATTATTAGTGCTTTTGCAGCAAAGGGAGGAATTGATCCATTAAGTCCTCTTATGAATGGGCCATTTGCTCCAAATAGTTCTCATTTAGTATTACTTGGTAAATATCAATATGAAAACAATGCAAATTTTGATAGCAAGGATGTAGGAACGACAAGCATAAAAGATGCAAGTGTGCTTGGTCCTGCTTATGATTCTTCAGCAGTTATGAGCATGGATGGTTTACTTAGACCTGTTAGAAATAGAGGGACTGCTCCAAGTGCCGCCGCTACATATGTTCCAAGTGAAGTAGCACCCGGAACGCCTACCTCAAATCAACAAGAAAGTTTGAGCGAGAATCCAGCTGGACCACTTAATTCTTACAAAGCTCCTAAAGTAGATAAAGACTATTTGCAATTTTTGCAAAATCCGGGTGATGAATCTTCTAGTAGAGACCCATTAGCTGTTGGTCATGATGTTGAGATTGTTGGTAGGTCTACCTTATCTACAATAAGTGCAAATAATGGTGGATTTTTAGGAGTTCAAGATGCTGCAAATACTACTCGCTACACAAATGATTACAGATATATGGCTCTTAGAGGACCACTAATGCTCCAAGGTTGGGGGTATGATGTTATGGGTAAACCAGTTCCAAATATTAAGGATACTGGTGCTGCCCTTGGTGCAGGTAATCATCAAAAAACTTATGGTGGATTAGCAGATCAATTTTACTCTGGATTTTTAAAGCATCCAGAAACTTGGCCTGTTGCACCTGTTGATTTACGATTTGATAGAAGAAGGGGTGTTTGGACAGTACCAAATGACTTTAGATATTATTTAGGCACTCTTAGAAGCGATTTAACTAATATTGGGCAAACTGCTACATGCGATGTAAGAAATGCTGAAGATGTTTATGATGCTAATGGTAATCCTATTATGGTTAATGGTGAAGGTGCTGCTGTTACCGTTACAATGCCATATAAGAACAAAACTATTACTAATCAAGATGTTTTAATTTATTGGAGTCATGAAAGTGGTCAATGGTGGCCTTTAGCAAGTTGCTGTGATACTTCTGGATGTGAAGGTAAAACATGTACATTTGTAGCAGAAGTTACAGGCAGTGGTCCAACTGCTGGTTTAGGATGGATAGATCAGGAAGAATGTTGTGACAACTTTATTTGTACAGATCCAACTGAAGATCCATCATATCTTGGAGAAGTATATTCTGGCACTTGTAGTCCATGCGATGAGCGAGAGTGTACTTATACTAGTATTAGTGATGGTGGAACAGGTTTTATTTGGGCTAATCCCACTGGTTGTGGTGGTGGAGGTTGTGGTAACTTTAAGTGTCAAGAACCAACTGGTGCTCCACCAGCGGCTTTAGGATTAATATATAATAGTATTTGTATAGACTGTGAATATTCTTCTTGCACATACTCTGGTTCTGGTGGTCAGTGGGTAGCATCATCGGGTAATTGCAATGGTTCGTGTGATGGTGGAACTATTAAGTGTTCAGAACCAACAGGTACGCCTGCGGGAACAGAAATTCAATCTGGAAATTGTATTCCTTGTGATGAATATCCTTGTAGATTTGTTGGTGTAGCAGCAGCAGGAGGAGAACTAAGTTGGGCAGAGACAGGTTTAGGTTGTAACGGATGTGAAAATGAAAGTGGTGTTTTTAAATGTGTAGAACCAGAATATTTACCCCTATCGGCAGGTCAAATTTTCACTAGTGTTTGTAAGCCTGAACCACCAGTAAATACTGGAGCATCATGCACAATTAATGAAATATCTTTAAATTGTGGTTTGGAAAATGGCATAGAAGTTACAACAACACCAATTACATTTACTGTATCTGGTAATGATATGATTTGCACCACTGGTCCAGAAACCACAGTTTTATGCGATACTTGTTGTGGTGACGATGATCCTGATAATACAGGAACCCCTACGGGTCAATGCCCATATCAAATGTGTGGTTATACAGCATATTGTCGGGAACCATATGCACCATTAGGCCCATGTCCTCCAGATGCATTATATTGGAACGATAATATACCTTGCCTAAATGGTTGCAAGTGTGGGCCACCGGGATACGCACCGGGATCACCGCAAGAAGGTTATGTGTCTGCTTGTATGGATCCGAGTGGTCCTGTAGATGAAGGTGGCGGCGATGGTGGAGATGGCCGACTCACTGATCCTGTTTTTCCTCCTTTGAATCCAGACGATGGAATAATTTGGAATCCAGATTTAGATAAACCACCAACACACCCTACAGATCGTGATGGTATTCCAGATGGTGCTATAGTCTATAAAATGGCGTCTCCTTATACTCCTGATAATATGGTTGTTACCTTCCCTAACGGTATGAGCTATACAGAGTCATACGCTAAAGCAAAACCAATAGATCGTAGTAATTTTAAACCTGCCAGAGCTTTGTTCGGAACAGGCTTCTTTGCTACCCCATTAAGTGGAACTGGTGATGGTGGTGTAACTGGATATCCAAATCATTTTCAAATGATTTCAGACTATGCTGTTAAAAATCCAATTAAACAATACATATATACTGTTACTGGTGATTGTTCGGATACTGGTTGTTCTGGAGATGCTTGTGAATATACCGCTACCGGAACAAGTATTGATGATTGGGTATTGACAACATCTTGCACTGGATGTGCTTGTGATTGTCCATATCCAACAAGTCCTCCATTTGCTAGTGGATCAGTGCAATCACAAGTTTGCTCTATTGTTACAGGAACGGGTGGAGAATATATAACTGGAGTAAGGTATGAGACAGGGATACAGTATCAGTATAATATACCTCCCAATGCATTAGCAACTGTTGCCGCTGTTTCTGGGACTATTTATGAGGTTGTAAATTTTGTAAAAAGGTATAGAAATACTAGTGGTGATATTAATAATATAGAGTTTTATGATAAAGTATTCGCAGATGCATCTACTGGAGTATTAACTATTACATTACCATCCACTACTGCTACTGGTGTTAGGGGTGAAAGTTGGTTGATAAAAAAAGTTGACACTTCTGCTAATGCCGTTATTATTACCGGTGCTGGTTCAGATTTAATTGATGGGCAAACGACATATACAATCAACAATGCATATGAAAGCATTAATATTACGACCACTAGAAGTGGAGAATGGTATTTATGCTAATTTTCTTCTTTAGGTACGCCTTTAAGAAAAGACAAGACTCCATTAAGGAACTTCTGTCTTTTTTTACATCCGCATTCTTTAATACCCAACCAAGACTGAACACCTTCAGGAGTGATACCGACACTATTTAAGATACCAGCAACCTTATTGCCAATTTCAGGACTCCCTTGAATAGAGTCATTTGGATTAACACCCTCTTTCTCTAATTTGTTAACAACCTCATCTAATTTTGTTTCATCATTAGACATAATATATACTCCTAAAAAAAGGGGGGCGACTGCCCCCTTCGTTAGTGAGAAATCTTACAATGTTCTTGAAATTGTTTCTCTTTAATTTTTTTAGATTTTTTATCAAGTGGTAGGTATTCACCCTTATTCCACATTTTGAATCTATCTGATTTATCATCTATTTGAGAGATACTCATAAGACGAGAAGGAAACTCAACTTGGACTGTTTCATCAGTGTCAATATGGACAACCTGCCCAAAAGCAAACTGATGTCAGTCAAAAGCTGGGAATCCGGGTAGCGGTTCTCTAGTTCTTTGAACCCAATCACCAAGCTTTATCATACTAACTCTCCCGTTGAAAATTAAACCATCCCTTATTAGGAAGATACCCATAATGCTTTTCAGCATACGCTTGTTCATTAGCACGTTGTTCTTGTTGCTTCTCAGAAAGCTGATCCCATCTAATCTTAGGATAGATAACACCACCTTTTTTAGCCCTACCAAAGATAACTTTAG
>VTLG01016657.1_pt1 | contig 21107 bp, 31 predicted proteins | sample 4694571 | NCBI WGS metagenome assembly VTLG01 (sample SAMN12604809, study PRJNA352737) | marine metagenome | biome: ENVO:00000447; feature: ENVO:00000209|ENVO:00000569|ENVO:01000036; material: ENVO:00002151; isolation source: viral sequences binned using virsorter ... | reverse complement strand
GTGTTGTAGTCGGATGGATTGCGAAAGACTTTACCCATGATTATATGTGGTCACGTGATGAAGTACAGTATGCACATCCAGAATGTTATAACAGCGATGGTCAATGGATCAACGAAGAACTTTTAACCGTAAAATTTATAGAACATGGAGATGAACTAGATGAAACTGATGATGAATGAGGTACTACAAAAAGTATCTAATGCGAAAACAAAAAAGGAAAAGGTGATGTTGCTTAGGCAACTAAACACTCAGGCATTGAGATCTCTACTCATCATTAACTTTGATGAGAGTATTATTTCTTTGATGCCTGAAGGTGATGTACCTTACACACCTAATGAAGCACCAGCAGGTACAGAACATACTCTACTAGAGAAAGAGCAGAGGATTCTGTATCATTTCTTTAAGGGTGGATCTAATATCTCTCGTACTAAAAGAGAATCAATGTTCATTGGTTTACTTGAAGGACTTCACAAAGGTGAGGCAGAGGTTCTCTGCTTAGCCAAAGACAAGAGGATAGGCAAGAGGTATAAGATTACTAAAGCAACTGTTACAGAAGCATTCCCACAGATTGTGTGGGGTAATAGATCGTGAGTGTCACGGTTCTTCAAGAGAAATGTGATCCAAAGAATGCACTAGATAGAAACCTTCCTTATACAGCATACCTTATTGAGTATACTGATAAGGATAATCTTTTGTGCTATGATATTGCTGTTTCTAGTAAAGCAGTGGATCTTTTTGATCATTACTATGATAAGTACAAGAAAGGATTTAAGAAGTTTACACAGACAGAAGGTAGGTTGAGTCCATCACAATGGAATGCTGCTAAGACTAAAGCAACTCCACCACCTAAGAAGAAAGGGAAACCTAAACCACCACCAGCAGCATCAGCATGAAACGTCAGGATATTTTTTCAATACCTTTCTTTGAGCTTAAGGTAGATCTAGATAAGGTAGTGATACCAGAGTCAGAATTTAAACCCACGTGGGAAAGTAGAATTCAGACTACTGCTTACACACAGAAACAAATACCTCGTAGTACATTAGAATATCTTACTGAAGTTATAGCAAAACCATTGAACACATTTAGAGATAAGTTTGTTGCTATGAGGTTTGAGAATATCTGGAGGAATAAATATGAAGAGCATACCTATCAAGGTTATCATATACATCCTAAGACTCAGTGGAGTTTCGTAATCTATGAGACTGTACCAGAAGCGAGGACTGTATTCATGAATCCTTCTATGGAATTGTTGCAGAATCATTCTCCTAGTAATGCTATGTTTAATGGTAGTACTTATGATACTGCTTTAACATATGAACCAAAGCACTTGGGACCAGGTGATATGGTTTTGTTTCCTAGTTGGTTAGCACATCACGTTGTTCCTGGTAACAAAGGTACTACTATTTCTGGTAATGTACTCCTTCACCACGGAAATTCTAAAGAAAATATTAAATTGTAGCAAGCTACACGGTTTCGCTTGACTATATACTATACCTGTGTTAGTATTAACACAATCGTTCAACCCAAAAGGGTCGCAAGTAAGCCGACACGGAACGGATCGTTCATCCCATGAATTTTTTACCTAGTTTACTCTTTGCTTCTATGGGTCTCTTGACCTGTGGTGAAGCACGAGATATCATAAACGATGTAAGAAGCCAGTACGGTGATAGCACAGACACTGAGATTGTTCAGACTGTACGTGAAGCAACTGAATCTGGTTGTGATTGGGACGCACATGTTGACTGAAGGAACGGGGTTTTATCCACCCTATCCAGAGGACAAGCCAATGGCACAAGTCACTTACCGTGGTGTCAAGTACGACACTGATACACGTAAAGCAGCAGCACCTGCTAAATCAGACATGATTTATCGTGGTGTAAAGCACAGCAAAGCTGTCGCTGCATAAATCAAAATTCACTTTTGGTTTACAGGAATCTGGGAAATTTTTTTCCCAGATTTTTTTGTGTAAAAAGTCGAGCATAAATACTTAGTAACGTCTGCATGATATATGGTGGAAGAGAGTCAGAGGAAGGACAAGAGGAAAACTGCGAAGAGAATATTAAAGCTTGCAAAAAAGCATCCAGAGTGGTATACTAAGGAGGATATAAAGTACGCCAAACTAGTTCGTAAGATTTATAAAAAGAATGCAACAGGTGAAACTAACATCAGTGACTCCCAAAGCGGAGGAGACGATGGGGTACGTGGCGAGAGTCAGCAACCCGAACAATCAGGACAACCCAAACGTGGCTGGATTGCTAAAGTATTGCATAAAGCATGGTCACTGGTCGGTTTTTGAACAAGCACACATGACTGTGGAGATTGAGACTACACGTGGTCTTGCTGCACAGATATTAAGACACAGATCATTCACATACCAAGAGTTCTCACAACGGTATGCTGATAGTAGTTTGTTGGGAGATAGTATTCCTTTACCAGAATTACGCCGTCAAGATACAAAGAATAGACAGAATAGTATTGATGATGTAGATCCTTTAATGCAACAGGATTTTGAAATCAAAATGCAGAGACACTTTGTGGATGGTATGAATCTCTACAAAGAGATGCTTGATGCAGGTATAGCAAAAGAGTGTGCTAGGTTTGTCCTACCACTTGCTACACCAACACGTCTGTATATGACTGGTAGTGTACGTTCATGGGTGCACTACATAGATTTACGTTCCGCACATGGTACTCAGAAAGAACACATGGAAATTGCTGAGATGTGCAGAGATATATTCAAGAAAGAATTTCCTATTTGTTCTGAAGCATTGGAGTGGAATTGATGCCTGTATACAGAGACTACGAGATTAGAATCAATCTTAATGAACTAATCGAAAAGAGAATACCATGTTGTGATCTATTACATCCTGATCATTGCTTCTCAGCAGATCAGATCTCACAGATAGCACACGACATTAACATGGACTTGGATCTACATCCAGTCTATCATCAGATTGATGAGCATATCATGAGGTATGTTACTGCTGCTGGTATTGATAACTCAGAACACTGGGTTGAAAAGAAACTACCTGACCTTGAGGACTAATGGAACCTTACGATACTAATACAGGTGTACACAATCGTGTACAGATAACAATTGATCTTAATGAATTGGTATGGGCAAGAGGAGAGCATCTCAAGTGTGAGATGTCCGTCAATCAAAACGAGTACCTAGCAGAGACATTAAGAAGGACGTTGACTTGGGATACAATGTATAGTATGATTGATCAAGCTATACTAGAGTTCTTTGATAACCATGAGCACCCAGAGATCTGGGATCCTCACTACGGTGAGACTGCTGGTAACGAACCTGCTGCTACCTTTGAGAAGGAAGCTAAGCAGAGAGAGAAAGCAAGGAAAGAGTTTGAAATGGTTGATCTAGTATCATCAGCATGGACAATCAAAGTACCTAGGAGAATAAAGAAATGACTTTCACTACTAGATTAAAAGAAGGGACTAAGAAATCCCACAACGCAGCAGAGAATACTAAATTTGTATCTCAATTCCTCAAGGGGGTGTTAGATCCTGAAGAGTATCGTAAGCTCATCACGGACTTCTACTATGTGTATGATACAATGGAGCAGTTGATAGTAAAGACTACTGATCCCAAAGCAAAAGTATTACAACAGTTTAATGTAGATCTGTTTCGTACTGCATTCTTACAGCGTGACCTTAGATATTATTACGGTCCTATGTACAGAGATCTAATGATTCCTTCGGAAGCATGTAATGCATACTGTCACAGAATTAATGAGGTAGCAGAGAAAGATCCCTACCTATTGATTGCTCATCATTATACTAGATACATTGGTGATCTATCTGGTGGTCAGATCCTTAAGGGTATAGCACAGAAAGCTTTACAACCAAAGGAGGGTGAAGGACTACACTTCTATGACTTCCCTAGGATAGAGGATGCTAAAGCATTTAAGACTAACTACAAAGCAGTCTTGGATGGTCTCGAGCTTAACGAGAGCGAGATCAATGCTCTAATTGCAGAGGCAAACCATGCCTTTAAACTAAACATGTATTTGTTTGATGAGATTCAGGGCAATGCTCTGCAGCAATTAATAAAATTAGCATTCAAGTTTATCAAGTCTAAACTAACAGGAGGAAATAGTTAATGCCAACCTACCCACTTAAACATAAAGAAACAGGAGAGACTAAAGAACTTTCCATGACCATGAAAGAGTATGAGCAATGGAGAAAGGACAATCCAGACTGGGATAAAGACTGGTCTAAAGGTGTTGCTGGTGTTGGTGAGGTAGGAGACTGGCGTGATAAAATGACCAAGACACATCCAGGATGGGCAGATATTATGAAGAACAAGGTGCAGAAGCAACCTAAGTCGAGAGTGAGGGGTTGGTAATGGCTACTACTAAAGCTAACGGACAACCTACCAAGAGGACAGCGAAGAGAAAGAAACCTATCAATCAGAACTTCCTTCTTGATATCACACCACTGACTGAGAATCAGATGGTGATGTTTGATGAGTGGGATAAGGGTAAGAACCTATTCACCTATGGGTGTGCTGGTACAGGTAAGACATTCATTGCATTGTATCTTGCACTCAAGGACATATTATCAGACAGCAATCCATATCAGAAATTATATATTGTTAGGTCGTTAGTATCTACAAGAGAGATTGGTTTCCTACCTGGTGACCATGATGATAAGGCATTACTATATCAGATACCATACAAGAACATGGTTAAGAACATGTTTAAGATGCCTGATGATAATGCATTTGATATGCTGTATGAAAACCTAAAGCATCAAGAGACTATATCTTTCTGGTCTACGTCATTCATACGTGGTACTACACTAGACAATGCTATTGTATTGGTTGATGAGTCACAGAACTTGAACTTCCATGAGTTAGATAGTATAATAACAAGAGTAGGACAAGACTCTAGGATTATATTTGCTGGTGATGTCTTCCAGACTGACCTAGTAAGACAGAATGAGAAGAATGGTATCTTAAATTTCCAACGTATCCTTGAGGGTATGGAAGAGTTTTCTTCTGTTGAGTTTGATGTTGAAGATATTATTAGATCAGGTCTTGTTAAATCTTACCTTATCAGTAAGATTAATACAGGACAGAGTGATGAATACTCTTAATCCAATGACTTTTATACATCTAGAAGATATAACTCCTATTGAGATGGAGGCAAAGACTGATGAGGATTCTGGTAAGAGAGTGTATCTTACACCACAAGGTGAGAAGTATGCTTCCGTTACTACTGTAATAGGTAGTAATCCTGCTAAGATGAAAGGTATAATGAAGTGGAGAAAGCGTGTAGGTGAGGATAAAGCTAACGCTATATCTAAGAGATCTACAAGTCGTGGTACTAAGTACCACTCCATAGTTGAGGACTACATTAATAATGTTTTAGACCTTGATGATTATAAAAAGTTTCCGCTACCTGTAGTGATGTTCCATCATTCTAGGGCAAGCTTAGACCGCATAAATAAAATATACTTACAAGAAGCTGCTCTGTATTCTGATACATTAAAATTAGCAGGGCGTGTTGATTGTATAGCAGAATTTGATGGGGAACTATCAATTATAGATTTTAAAACATCTGCTGAACCAAAGAAGGTAGAGTATCTTTATGATTATTTTGTTCAAGAGTGTGCATATGCATGTATGCTCAAGGAAAGATATGATCTTAATGTTAAGCAGTTAGTAACTATAGTTGCTTGCGAAAACGGAGACACACAAGTTGAGGTTCGTCCTGTAAAGAGGGAGTACTTAACTACTCTTCTCAAATACATAGACGAATACAATAATACACATGGAAAAAAGCAAACTATTAGAGGATAAATTTATGACTGCGGCTAAGTTTTCGCAGGAAGTTGAAAGAATAGTTTTTGATAATATAGATATGAACTATATTGATGCTATCATTCACTACTGTGATCAAAATGAGATTGAATTGGAGACAGTTCCTAAACTCATTTCCAAACCATTGAAAGAGAAGCTTAAGTTTGATGCACAGAAACTGAACTTTATTAAACGTACATCCAGAGCCAAATTAATGCTAGTATGACTTCCGAATTTTTTAAATCAGAATTAGTTAGAGGAGAGATCCAAGAGATGATGGAGCTGCAGCAACTTCTGATGAAGTATGCTATAAGCTTTCCTGTCCTTAGTAAAGAGAAGAAGGATGAGTACTTAGTTATACTTGAAAGACTTCTTGAGATGCAAGAGATCATGTATAACAGGATGAAGTTGAGTGATGATGAAGATGCTAAAGCAGTTATCGAGAACATGAAGCAAGGTGTTCTTCTTATGGGTGTTGATAAAGATCTTACTGTACCTGAGATGTTCAAGCAGTTACGAGATCGAATTGATATTATGGTGAAAGAACAACAAAAGAAAGAAAAAGGGGTTGACTAACCCCCTTTTTTATGGTATAAATAGTATATCGGGTTCGCTACCTGATACGGGAGTGACTGAACAAACTTGCTGGCAATGGTCTAGTTAAGGTGATGAGTCAGAGGTGGTGCTCGCTGTTGGGAACAACAGAACTGTTTAACCAGACAGGACTCGTGCAGTACAGTAAAAATTTACTTATGTAGAAATGCCCTGTACTTGTAGGTATACATTATTCCTATCTCCCACCCCAAAAACACAATCCAATTAAATCTAAAAAAATCCGTATGACGTTCGCAGATCTAAAACGAAAATCTCAAGCAAATTTTGATTTTCTCCAGAAAGAGATAGAGAAAACCACCCAAACAGGTGGAGGTAAAGACGAGAGGTTCTGGAGACCAGAGTTAGATAATACAGGTAATGGTTACGCTGTTATCAGATTTCTCCCACCCCCAGAAGGTGAAGACCTTCCTTGGGCAAAGCTATATTCACATGCTTTCCAAGGACCTGGCGGTTGGTACATCGAAAACAGTTTAACGACACAAAACAAAAAAGACCCTGTTGGTGAAGTTAATCGTAAGTTGTGGAATAGTGGTCACGAATCAGACAAGGACATTGCTCGTAAGCAGAAGCGTAAGCTTACTTACTACACAAACATTGTCGTTGTTAAAGATCCTAAGAACCCTGAAAATGAAGGTAAGGTATTCTTGTACAAGTTCGGTAAGAAGATTTTCGACAAGATAATGGCCGCAATGCAGCCAGAGTTTCAAGACGAGACTCCTGTAAATGTGTTTGACTTCTGGGAAGGAGCAAACTTTAAGTTAAAGATCAAGACCGTTGCTGGTTTCTGGAACTATGATAGTTCTGAGTTCGATGCTGTTAGTGCTTTAAGCTCTGACGATACTGAACTAGAAGCAACATACAAGCAACAACATAGTTTAGCAGCATTCACTGCTGATGATCAGTTCAAAACATATGAAGAACTAGAGACTCGTTTAAACGCAGTACTCAATAGTTCACCTTCAACTGCTGCTTTCAGAGCACAGGCAGAGGAACAGTTTGAACCAGTACCTGTTGAGCAGGTAGCAGCATCTTCTGCACCTAAGTTCAACAAGAAGGAAACAAGTGATGATGATGCACTTAGTTACTTTGCTAGTCTAGCAGAGGAAGACTAAGTGAGTGATGAGTTAGTCCGTATTGCTAATGCTCTTGAGAGAATAGCTGATGCGTATGATAAGAAGCTCCACATAGAGGTTGATCACGCTCATATCGATGATATAGGTGAGATTCATGGGGATGTGGTAACACACCCCAAAGCCTTCTAAGGTGGCGAAATTGGATTTCTAGATCTGGCAATTCGGGAAAAAAAATCCCGACAAAAAATGACCAAAAAAGTCGAGCTAGACTAGAGTCTTCTTTAATTTACTATTAACGTAAGCAGAGCACTTCTTGTAGGTGCTCTGCTTTTTTAAGTCTTTGACGAAATCGAACAAATATTTGTTTTTCAGTAGATAGATTTCTCTTTTACTTTCGTTTATTCTGGTTTCATCTTCAAATACCGAAATACCTCTAGATATGGTATTACCAGCAACAGTGATAGTTGTGTTATTTACGTCTTGGGAGTTATATTGGAAATTACCGTCATAAAAGCTTTTATCGACTTTTTGCCCCTTTTTCAAAAATACCGTTCCTGAGTCATTTTTAACATCCTCGCTAATTTCGTAATATCTGATATCGCTGTATATCTGATTTCCATACTTTTCTTCTGCCCAAACCTGTAGAGCATTTTCTGATAAAGGCCAATCGGTATAGATATTTGTTATATTGTTGGATATAGCAATAACCCAATCATACCAAGGAGCTCCATAAATCCCTTCTGCTACAGTTTCTATTCTCATATCATCGGGAATAGCGAATTTGTTGAAATATGCAACATAACCAAAAGCATCTTCATCCACAGATACCCTTCTAAAGAAGTTATTAGCAATGGTAAAATCTGAGCTTGAAAATGGGAAGCTTTGTGGTTTTAAGTCGTATTTTATTTTTGGTTGAGTATCAAAGTACATTTAGTAGCTCCAGGTTCTTCCTAAGTTTTCGGCATTTCCAGGTGTTGTGTGGTCATTAACTTGTTCACCTATCTCTTGTTTATATACAAGTTTTGTTTCTACAAGACCTATTCTAAGTTCAACTGCTGTTGGATAAGCATCAATAGTTGTTGAATATACCCCATCAGGTGTATAATTAATATCTACATTAGTTATAGCACATGACTTATATTGAGAAAGGTATGGATGCATTGAACTACCTTTCATATATTTTAGCATAACCAAGTTTGGTACTTCTATGAAGTTAGCATGTTTTCCTGCATTGTCTGATTTATCCTCAGTATCTGCAGTCATACCTATTTGAGTTTTCAGTCCACTTGCAACTGAATCAGATATTCTAGATGTAGCACCATAACCAGGTAAGGAGTTCTTTTTAAATTGTGTACAGATAGCATGGATAGTCTTCGCTTCATTAAGGTTTCTAGCAGCCATTTTAAATGTAAAACTAACATTACGTAGTTTAGGACCACCAAATAATACTTCTACATTTGGGTTTAATATGGTTCCTGTAGTACCTGCTAGAACATCATTCATTGTTAGATTAGTACCAGACATCTCTGCTATTTTCTTAGTAATACGTGCTGCAGTTGATTGAGGTAATGCACCCATATTCAGAAAACCAGCAGCAGCGTTATCTATTACACCAGCAGTATCACCAGCTATTGTATTTGCAGCTGCAGACATAAGTCCAGCAGCAGCATTTCCCATTTCTTTACCACCCCATTCAGCAGCAAATGATGTGCTAATATCAGGTGGCATGTATATTAATATCTCTGGACTTCCTGGTACTCTTTGACCAAAATTACCACCTGGACTATTTAATTTCTGTTCTGTTCTTATTGACTTTTTTGAATCAAATAGACTTGCAGTTCCTTTATTTTCACCGTTAAATATCTCTCCACCAAGAGTGGCTACTGTCTGTGCTACATTAGGACCTTGAGCACCAACAGTTTGGTTGTAGTGATCTATTCTATCACTTCTTACACCCCTCTTTCTAAAAGCTGGATAATATTTGTAGAATCCAAATGACAGATAATCTGTGTGATCTGTTATTTCTAGTTGTTCTGGGTATCTTAATGTTTTAGTGGACATTTACGGTAGTAAAATAGTTGGTTCATCACTATAATCTTCAATCGACCTTTTAGTTTTGATTCTATATCTTCGGTTCTCGTAGGTTTTGTTCCAGACTGTATCTTTCCTTACAGGAAACTTACGTCCGTTCTTATCACGTATAAAATTATCAATAGGCAAGTATATTGCCGTATACCATTCGTCTTTACCGAGGTCTAAGAATCTACCTATAACATTACTATCTAAGTATTTATGGAAGGTTATCTTAGGTACGTTGAGAGTGTCGTTCTCAATTAAGTTCTTTATTACAGTGTATCTATACTTCGGATTGATATAATGTAGGTTTGTACCAAAGAAATCATTGGAAGATGACCTCTTAGTAACATACACTAATGGGAACTGATCGTAGTATGGTAGGTACTTTTTAGTTGCTTTATACTCGAAGAGATATAGGTGACCTTCCCTTACATTATTACGAACTCGGTTAGTATCTTGAAAATTATCTTCTGTTAAGCTTTCTTGTCTATCCTCTCTTATCAACTTTTCAACGTCAGTATAATTCTTCGCAATAAGACGAACTTGCTTCCTATACCATGCGGAAGTTTGTTCCTTACTACTTGCTTTTTCTTTGATTTGTTCAAATATTGTTTGTTTAGACATGTAGTTGATCTTCCGTTAGGATCTTGAACTTCATACTTCTATCATCACACCAATCTTCAGCAGCATTCCACTTTGCTTTATTCTTCATAAAGACTAGAACAGATTTCTTCCAAGCAGTAGTTTTTCGCTTAGGATTTCTTTCTGGTCCTTTTACTTGTTTCTTTGGTTTGATCTCTATTATGTATTTCTGTTTCTTACTGGTTTTGATATAGAAGTCTGGGTAGTACCTATGGATCCTACCATCAGTGGGGCAACGGTAAGGAATAATTACTTCCTCACTACCCCATTCAATAATTGAGTCCGTAGAATCACAGAAATGCATAAATTTTTTCTCCCAATTTGATCTGTATATGATCTTTGTTGGGTTTCCTTTATACTTCTTAGGATTCTTCGGTTTATACTTACCCGAATAAGCCATCCTAAATAAAATGTATACACTTAAATATTTAGAGTGGCTGAAACCAGAATAAACAGTTTTGTACAACAAATCGCTGATAGAGGCGGTATGGCGATGTCCAATGGATTCGCTGTAAAGTTTGATATGGGAACTGATTTGAAGAAGTATATTGATGGTATTATACCTAATGCTGATATATACGAAGGATTTTGTGATGAAGCTCAATTACCACCTTCACAAGCAGCTACTGGACAGTTACAGGGGAGACTTCTAGGAGAAGGATCCATGTCTTATGCTCATACCAAGCTTTATACTGATGTTCAATTAGGATGGATGTGTGATGCTAATATGGAACCATATAAGTTTATTAATGCTTGGTGGCAGTATATATTTGCGGAGTATAATCCTGGTACAGTTGATCCTATTGATAAGCTTGGATATGGACCATCAACCTCAGATAAGGGATATGGTACTATGATGACGGATATGGGTAAGAGTAAGTATAGAACTACTAGAGTTAGATATCCAGATGATTATACTGCTACTGTTAGGATAGCAAAGGTAGAAAGGGGAATTGCTCACGAAGCTGAAAGGGTTTCTGAAGTTCATGTACTACATGATGCTTATCCATATACTGTTGAGTCTGTACCACTATCATTTGGTGCTTCTCAGATAACTAAAGCTACAGCAACATTCCATTATACTAAGCATCATGTGGTGTATAATGATATTAGTAATTGGTCTTGGTTATCGGGTTATGATAGAGGAGGTCATGATCCTGATGATCCCGAATTTGGTTTATTTGGTCTTACCACAGAAAATGGAGTATCAAGGGGTGACTAACTCTACTAATTATTATGATTATTGAAAAATTTATCAGAAATCCAGAAGTCGTAGATGATTTCATGGATAACTGCTTTTATGGAAATTCAAAGCAGCGTATCAACTGGATTTGGGATCCTTATACTACCACAAATAAATTTCCTCAATTCTCTCATGTTTTGTTGCAGAGAGATAATCCGAGAGCTAATTCAGATTTCTATCTATTTTTTAAGACAATTATTAAAAACTTCATGCGTGATAATGGATTGGAATATAAGCGTATAACCAGATCATGTTTAAACTGTACGTATCATTTTCCAGATTATCATTGCGGTGACCCTCATGTAGATTATCCCGAAAATCATTATACTGCTATCCTATATCTTAATAATGTAGAGGGTAGTACATATATTTTTGATAAACAGATTAATTATGATGAGGGATCTTCCACTACTGGTCCTGGGTTTGCAAAAAATAATGGTATAATACCATATGAGACTATTGATTGGGAGAATGATCCTATCCCAGTAAAGCATGAAGCTATACCTGAAAAAGGTAAGATGGTGCTATTTGATGGATCTCATTATCACGCACTATGTCCAACATCACCAGGAGATCTTAGATTGATCTGTGTTTATAACATTACGTACTAAATAAAAGAAAATTACATTATGGCTTTACCAAAGATTGTTGCTCCTACCTATGAGCTTGAATTGCCTTCAAATAAAAAGAAAATTAAATACCGTCCATTTCTTGTTAAAGAAGAGAAAGTCCTTCTTATTGCGATGGACTCAGGAGACGAGAAACAAGTAACACAAGCAGTTGTTGATGTAATTAATTCATGTGTTACATCTCGTATAAAAATTGAAGATTTACCTAGTTTTGATTTGGAATATTTATTCCTTAAGATTCGTGCTGCTTCTGTAGGGGAAGAGATCACGGTTAATGTGGTGTGCCTGGATGATAATAAGACTAAAGTAGAACATACCATCAACATTAATGATGTTGAGGTTTTTAAGCCAAAGGGTCATACTGATAAGGTTATGATTAATAAGAATGTTGGTGTTATTATGAAATATCCTAAGTTGGATCATTTCATTGAGTTTGGGGTTAGAGGCGAGACTGATATGGATGGTCTAGACATTATTGTTGGGTGTATAGATCAGATTTTTGATGGTGAAGATGTTACTGAAGCTTCTGAGTGTACAACAAAAGAACTTAAAGAATTTATTGAGAGTCTTACTCAAAGACAATTTAATAAGGTGTCTAAGTTCTTTGAAACAATGCCTAAGCTTCAGCATAAGTTTGATGTTGTTAATCCGAATACTAAGAAGTCGTCTACATATACCATAGAGGGGCTGCAGAGTTTTTTCGCATAGCACTCTTCCATACTAATTTGGAAGAGTATTATCAAACTAACTTCGCTTTGATGCAGCACCATAAATATAGTTTGACAGAACTAGATAATATGATGCCTTGGGAGAGAGTAGTATATCTTGCACTACTTACCCAATATCTTGAGGAACTTAAACAAAAACAGCAAGCACAACGATAATGGCTTCAGGAACCCAAGGATATTCAAAAACTACAACAGATAAGAGTCTTGCTGATACTCTTATTTCGGAGTATAAGAAGCTGCGGAAGAGAGCTAAGGCTGGTGGTAGTGAGAATCCTATTGATCCTGCAAATCTTAAGTTTGTTCAGGATTCTGTTCAGGCTGTAGATGATTTTATAGTAAGTGGGATTAATGGTATAAACTCCATGTTTTCCACTAGTGCTAGTCCAGTAGATGCTTATGATCCAGTTAGTTATGATGATGGTACTGCAATTGATATTAATAGTGAAGTAGTCACTGAGAATAAAAAGCAGACTGCTATATTAGAACAACAAAATGCTTTACTTGTTAAGTTTATCGATCTTAAGAGAGATCAGATAGCGGATTCTAAGAGATTGAGACAAGAAGATAGGATGGAAGAGGAGGAATTCCTATCTGGAACTCAGGGATATCGTACTGCTCAAGAAAAGAAGGAAGGTAAAGGTGGTGATAGTCTTCTAACTAAGATTGCCGATCTTGCAACAATTGCAGGTGGTGCTCTTGCAACATTTAAGGCATTACCTTTAGTTCTTAAGGCATCTATTCTAAATGGGTTGAAGGGATTAATACCCAAGATAGCTAATATATTCAAGGGATTTTCATTAAAGGGGTTAGGAAAGAAAATTAATCCTATGAACTGGTTTAAAAAAACTGCTGCAAAGGATTCCGTAGTTAACCAAGCTGGTAAAAGGGTAAATGTTACAAATAGTTTAGACGATGCTATCAACATTACCCCTAATTCATCTAATCTATCAAAGAACATAAAGAATAAAAATCTACAATTAAAGGAATCCAATCTTAAGAAAGTAGATTTAAGTAGTAGTGGTAATACTGTTAAAAATGAGGTACTTGAAGAAGTTCTTCTTGATAACTCAGGAAGTGGTAAGAATATATCGAAGAACATAAAATCTGCAAATACAAATTTAGGTAAATCTGGAAGTGTTATAGATGATGTAGTAACTTCAGGTGTAGGTACTGCAGATGATGCTGCTACCAGCATTGTTAAGCAAGTAACTGCTCAACCTGTTAAACCTAAGTTTAATATTAAGACCTTCCTTAACCCTAGGACCATCAATTGGAAGAATATGTTTAAAGGTGGTGTTGTGGGTATTGTTACAGGGATGATTACTGGAAAGATTAATGATGCATTAGCAAACTGGGAAGCTTCTTCCATAGCAAATGGTATATCAAGAAAAGACATTGAAGGTCAAAAAGCAGAGATTCTAAGATTAAAGGAGGAGATTCTTAAAGAAGAAGATTGGAAGAAGAATCCTTTATTCAGATTACAACAACTTTGGGGAATACTTGAGGCTGTTGTTACTATGGGTGGTAAGTCTCCACTTCAAATCGGTGATGAGAAAATAAGAATGAACGAAATGATTCTTGATAAATTGAAGAATAAAGGCATTGATGTTGATGGTGTTACCGTAGAGGGTGGTGAAACAAATAATAACGAAGAAATTAATAATACGGAGGTTAAAGGAGATGAAAATATTAGTTCTAATTCTAATGCTTTTTCAACAGAGAACATTCTGGGTAATCAAGGAGTAGAAGTAGCATCAACAGATTTGACTGGAGTTTTAGGTGATACTAACAATATCTCCAAAGTCAATGGACAGAATTTCTTCCAGACAAGTAGTAAAACTACTAATGGAGAATTAAAGGGTCTAACTGAGGAGGACTATGATTACTTAGCATATGCTATTAGTGGTGAGGCTGCTCAAGGTACAGATGATATCTATGGTGTTGCTGCTTCTATTCTTAATAGAAAAGCAAGAGGTGATGGTACTGTGAAAGAGATCATTTCAGCACCTGGACAATATCAAGCATTTGAGGATGGTACTATGAAGCATAGTCCTGATATTAAAGCTCTATTGCAGAGTAAAGAAGGACAGGCAAAGATTATGGAAGCACTTAGAGTTTTAGAAGGTAGAACTGATTTTAAAGGACAGTCTCAATTGGGTAATAGAGTTGCGTCAGAAGATCCTATGTTTGATGAGAAAGGTAATTTCTACCATCATTCATGGCAAACTTCTGGTGATTCTGTAAAACCAGAAGGATGGGAACCAGCTAATTGGCAGCAGTTTATGCCTACTGAGCTTGAAGGAGCAAAGGGGTTGAGTAATAAGTTATCTACATCTGTTGCTTCCCTTAGTAATGAGACATCGAATGCTCCCAATATTATAGTCATGCCAACTACTACTAATACTGCTTCTACTTCTGGATCTAATGATGGTGGTACTCAAATGAGTATGATACAGCTACAAACAGAGAATAAGAATCTTTCTGCTTATGCTCAAAATAGTCTTCAGAGTCTTAACGCATAATGAACGAAAATAATAACTCAGCATTTTCGTATCATCTTACGAAATTAGATCTAATTGATAATTCTGGTAAGGATTGGAATTTGATCCCTGGTGTTCAATCAATTCAATATTTTGAATCTATATGTGATCCTTATATAAGTGCTAATATTAAAATATTAGACTCTGGTGAAAGTGTAATTAATAAGATAGTTGGTGGTGAAGAAGTTCACATGAGTGTTGGTGGACCTGATGAGGTAGAGTATCATTATATTATGATGGTCTATATGGTTGGTGATAGATCTGTATCTAATAAAATACAGACATATAATATTGGATTGATATCAGCAGAAGCACTTACTAATGAAGCTAGAAAGGTTTCTAAGACAATGGATGGTCGTCCTGATAAAATAGTAGAAGAGATCTTAACAGGTGATGATAGTGTTATTAAATCAGAGAAGGATGTCTTTACAACTCCTTGTCAGAATAATACAAAAATACATCCTAATGGTAAGTCACCATTCTCAATAATTAATTCTCTTTGTAATGGTTCTCTTTCTGCTGCTAAGTCTAACAAGAAGGGTAATGATAGTTCTGAAACTACAACTAAAGAGAAATCATTGGGAGGTAGTGCTGGATATGTGTTCTTTGAGAATCGTAAGGGATATCATTTTAAATCAATTGATGCTCTTTGTGATACTAAAGGAGAGTTTGGTGGAGTTGGAACTATAAGAACATTTATTGATAGTGCAGATGATGGTGTTAGTGAGGGTTCTATCATAAATGTTAATTTTGAGAGTGAGATAAATCTAATTCATGCACTACGTTTAGGAACATATTCCTCACAGTTACAGACCTATGATATATCTTCTGGTAACTTTCAGGTATATACTTATAACTTAAATAAGGAGTGGGATAATCAATCTCATTTAGGTAGTCAGACTAAGTTGAATCCTATGCAAGAGAAGCTCTCTGGTCAGCCAACTAGGATCTTATCAACTATAGTTGACCATGAGAAATATTACAATGGTACAGACACAGCAGATCCAGATGATCCTGATTATAAAAATGATAATAATTTCTGGGATTATAGTAAGCATTACATAGTACAGAATATTTCTCGTAATTTCATGCTAAATACACAAGGATTACGAATTGATGTCCCAGGAAATATCGATTTGTGTGTGGGGGAAAAAGTCAACGTAATTCTACCTTCGTCAGTATCAGAGGATCAGAAACTAGATGAACCGATAGATGAATCTAACAGTGGATTCTATCTCATTTTTAGTTTATCCCGATTCTTTGATCAAAGAACACAGGAGGTAACTACTGTGTTAAAATTAAAAAGAGACTCCTTTGGAGTTCAACAAATAGAAAACGAAGTTCTATTATCTTAGGATAAACAACTATGAAAACTATAGAAGAACATATTCAAAAAGACAGGGACATTTTAGATGACCCAACAACTAGTCCTGCAGCTCGTAGGCATGTTGCAGAAGAGTTAAATGAATTAGAAACTTATCGTGAACATCACATTGAAGAAATCAAGGCTGGTGATCATCACGATCCTAATACCATTGAACTATTCTGTGAGATGCATCCTGATGAGCCTGAGTGCTTGGTGTATGATGATTGAGGTATAACCTATGGATCCTGCTTTTCAATCTCGAATGCCTCTTCATAAACTTGGAGAGGATGGTGCTAGTTGGTGGATAGGCCAAGTAGAACAGATTGATACCATTAAAGCGTCTAATCGTTTTAAGGTCAGGATCCTTGGCGTTCATACTCATGAATGTGATAGTGTAAAAACTGAGGATTTACCTTGGGCACATGCTACCTTACCTCTTACTACACCATACGGTGTTGGTGGTAGAAAGGGTGCTACGGTTAACTTAGAACCTTCTGATTGGGTATTTGGTGTCTTCACTGATGTTGATAAACAAAGACCTATAATATTAGCATCATTAGGTCAGACACCAAATGCTGCATCAACACCACCACCTACATTGAAGTCTGAAGATGGAACATGTTTAGCATTTCAATCTAAGAGGCATCCAGACACCAATCCTTATGTGCACTTAGCAGTTAATTATGCTGAGAACAATAAGAATATAGCTTCTGGACAAGTTGCTGGTGGTGATCCAGGAACATATGCTGCTTCTGATCTTATGCACCAGAAGGAGAATTCGTTGGTAAATCCATATGGTTCTAATGTTTGTGTTGCTTTAGCAAATGCAGAGTGTGGTGGAGATACTAAAACAGATATTAAGTACATCATGGGTGAACTGTTTAAAATGGTTCAAGATAGTGGTGGTAATATAGGTGATTATTTAATTAATAAGGTTAATGGAGAGCTTGTTAGTTATAAAAACAAAGCACAAGGATATATTAATAAAATCCTTAGAGTTATTAAAGCTGCTTTAGCAAGGATTCGTGGCGAGATAATTGCTGCACTTAGAAAGGGTGTTGATGCTCTAGTTAAGATGATAACAGCACCATTCCAAGGTATCATGGAATCTGTGCAGATGTGGTTGCAAGGTATGCTTGCTAAGATTGGATGTTCTATTGAGGATATATTTGAAAGATTGATCGACTTTGTTACTAAGTTGATCTTTAACTACTTAATGAAAGTATTCAGAGCAGCAACATGTCAGATTGATATCTTTGTTAATGCGATCCTTAACAAGATTATGTCTTTTGTTAATAGACTACTTAACAGTGTACTTGGTCCCCTGCAGTCGATTCTTAAAATAGCTGGGAGTGCTCTCAATGTAGTTGGGAAGGCTTTGTTTAAGATTATGTCTTTACTTGGTATCTCATGTGGTGGTATTGATTCTGAGTGTGGTGATGAGGATACAGTTTGCAGCAAACCTAAGAAGAAAGACAAGAAGGATAACTTAGATGATTTAATAAAAGCATTAGAGGACGGACCATTGGATTATGGTCAGAGTGTTTGTGACGATGCTAGAACTTTTGCTCCCCCTGATATAACTGGTGGTATTATATACGGTGGTACTCCTCTGATCACTCCTGGTGGTGGTAAGAATGAATTGATATATGGTAGTGAGCCAGGTACTGGTGGTGCAGGTACATTACCACCTGGTGATAGTGATCCTAGAACAACTGAAAGAAAGGTTGAGTATGAGATCTTTGATACTAATGTTATTGAAGGTTTTGCAGCAGAGGTTACAGTAAAAAGAAGTGGTTATACAGCTGCCTCTAGTTCTATTGCTTATAAGTCAGCAGATGGTACTGCTACTGAAGGTGTTGATTATGAAAGAGTAGAGGGTGTTCTTGGATTTGGTCCTAATCAATTAGAAAGAGTCATTCGTGTATCGACATATATGGATGCTGAAAACGATACACCAGAAGATTTTACTATATCGATAGATTATTCTACTGGTGTAGGAGAAGCAGAATTTATAAATCAGAAAGCTACAGTTACTATAGGTTTAGCTCCAGAACCACCACCAGATGATCCTGAACCATATGTACCTACTATTATAGGACCAGGAACTAGACCTGTAGTGATTGATCCTATCGTTGGTGGTGAAACAGATCCATTGGATCCCCCTATAGTATATACAGATCCACCTGAAGTACTGATTGAAGCGGAGGTAAGTGTTGCTATTACTTCTGATAAGCTTGAGTATAAGGAAGGAGAATTTATAACGTATACTGTATCATCTGCTGGTATTCCTAATGGAACTATATTGGGATGGACATTATTTGGTCCTAATATAACCAAAGAAGATATTGTTGGTGGTAATTTCTTTAGTACATTTGAGATTTATGATAACAAAGCTATTATTATTGTTGGTATTGCACAAGACAGTACTATTGAAGATAGAGAGTTACTTACTATGAGTATTAATGGTACTGGTGCTGTATCTCATGTTCATATATTAGGAGATGAAGCAGAGTTTGAACCACCTTTGAAAGATCCTGAAGAAGATCCAGGATTTAAACCACCTACACTTGCAGAACCTATTGTAGATCCAGGTGGTAAGATCATTGAGATACCTATAGATGATCCAGGAGATCCATATATACTTCCACCTTCCATAGCAATTACTGGACAAGGATTTGGTGCTATGGGTGTTCCTTTATTAGATAGTGATGGTCGTGTTACTGAGATCAGAATAACACAGAGAGGAACTAATTATGTTCCTTATAAACCAGATGAAGTTTCTTGTGTTGTGGATTCTATAACTCTTATAAGACCTGGTACAGGTTATACTACTATTCCTACAGTTTATGTTGATGGAGATTCAACAGTTGCTGTTGCTAAAATTAATGATAAAGGATTTGTTGTTGGTTTTGAGGTTATTGATAGATCAACAGTATATGATACACCACCTCTTATTGAGATTGTAGGTGGAAATGGATTTGGTGCTAAAGCTTTAGCAAGCATGAGTTGTCTTGACAGTGATACAAGATCTATGCTAGGATATGCGAAGATTGGTACTGGTAGATATGTGGATTGTCCGACATGAGTGAAACAAAACAAGCAGTAGATCAATTCGATAAGGACGTACAAGATCAGGAGTTACCTGATGGTACTGGTGGTAAATATTCAGTACCACCAGATACTGCACCATCTTCTGCTACTAATCCAGCATTAATGTCTAAGACCAGACTCCTTGGTACTAAGGAGATGAGGCATCTTAATGATGAGAATAGAGCAACATATCTTGTAGCAACTGATAATGGTCAATCCATATACATGGATGAGACTGGTAATATTTTTATAGGATCTGCTAAGGTAGGTGAGGATGAGCAAGGTGGTCAGATAATCTTACGATCACAAGGAGATATGATTCTCAAGTGTGGTGGTAGGATGGTAATAGAAATAGAGAATTTCTTAAAAGCAGAGAAACCATTATCACTTAAAATAGGTGGAGATATTAATATAGAATCAGTTGCTCATACTGTTCATATAGCTGGTAAGAATGTTAATATACATGCTGATCAGGAGTTGCATTTATCTGGTGAGAAGGTTGGTATTTCAGCAGGTAAGGATGCAGGTAATTTTGAGGTTAACTGTGGTAACTTTGCTATGAACAATGCTACTGCTGATATCAAATCAACTGGTCCTTGGAAGCATGAGTTAGAGAGTAACTATGAGCTTCATCAGAAGCATTTGAAAGGTACGATGCACTTTAACTCTAGAGGAGTAATAGACATTCGATCAACAGATTCAATGAAACTTGATGTTGGTGGTAGATTGCATGTAGATGTTGGTGGTGTTGGTAAGTGGCCTAATACTCCTGCACCACACTCATTTAAGTTGACAGCAAAGACAGGTGATGCTAAGATGGAGTTCACTGACGGTAAGATGGACTTGACTGTGGGTAAAAACTTCACAGAGATCATCCAAGGTAATAACAGTCAGACTATTACTGGTAATCATGACTTTACTGTAAATGGTACTAGTGCAACTGAAAATTTTGCTGGTAGTCTAATGACCGATATTACTAAGGATTGGAATCAATTCGTTAAGGTTAATACCTTTATGAAAACAGATGGTACACTTACTATGAAGGGTCTTGGTGCTACTCTCTTGGATAGTGGTGCTACTTTAAATATCAAGGCAGATGGAGCGATGACACTATTATCAGGTGGTGTTATCAATATTAATGCATAATGGATGATGACGATCTCCTAGAAGAACTTCAGGAACGTATTGCTGAAGGTCCAATACTATTCATACCCGATGACGATTGGGTGGAACAACTTAACGAGGAGGAATGAAGAAACTATCTTTAATATTACTTAC
>VTLG01014934.1_pt1 | contig 21111 bp, 40 predicted proteins | sample 4694571 | NCBI WGS metagenome assembly VTLG01 (sample SAMN12604809, study PRJNA352737) | marine metagenome | biome: ENVO:00000447; feature: ENVO:00000209|ENVO:00000569|ENVO:01000036; material: ENVO:00002151; isolation source: viral sequences binned using virsorter ... | reverse complement strand
TATGTCTGCTTTAATCAGTTTTAACATATCTTTTTGTAGTTTTTCATATTCTATTCCTGCAGGCTTTTGAAAGAAGCTAAGACTTTTGATTCCATCTCTTTTTATTTTCTTACTTATTAAATAAGCAAATCCTGAAACAAATTGCCCTGTATTTTTAGATCTTCCACGTCCTAGTCCTTTTGGTTGGATTCCCTTTTTCTTAATCCACTTTGACAATATGTCAATAGGTGGACCTTTAGTTGTGTAGCTGTATGAACTTTTTCTTGTCTTACCTTTGTAATCTGTGTATGACTGCTTTTCTTTAGTTCCTGAAACCCCCTCATCTAAATAAGTTCCATAATCATTCATATAAAACTTTGTACTGAAACCTGTAGATGTAAGCTCTACTTCAAACCTAATTGAATCCCCTAAAGCTGTATCGCCCCTTGCATTTCCCATCGAGTCTTTGGATTTAGCTAAAATATCTTTAGAATCCTTAACTACTTTTTTAGCAAAGTTCTTTAAATAGTTTTCAATACTATTAACTAGCATTTAGACAGCCGCTACAAATAGTTCTACATTTATATTGTTTGAAGTTGTAGGTCTTACTTCTAATTTAGCAAGGTCAGCTAATGCACCATAACTTGGTACTGCATCTGCTTCTGCTATCATTACATTTTCAGCTCTTGCTAAGATATGAGAACTTGACGCAGGTATTAAGATTGTGTAATTAGATGCTGCTCCACCTACACCCAACTCAATATCATATTCTGCTGATAAGTTTGTTACTCTGATGTATCTTACATTTTCTCTATCTATTGCTCCTGCACTATCATAAACATTTGAAGCAAATGTAGCTATGGTTGTAGTTGCACTATGTGGACAAGTTACTATCCTTTCAAATACATCATTTATACCTGTTACTGTAAGTATATTACTTCCACCCCTGACTGCGCCATTTAATTCTACTGAATCGCTAATTGTTACCGTTAAGTCTGCCATAATTATTTTTTATCTATTTGTTTTAATTTATTTATTGCCCATTCTACTCCAGATGTACCACCCCAAGCATCCCACATAAGACCGCCACAACCTTCTGAGTATGGTACGTCTTTATGCTGTTGGTGTCTTTTAAATGAAGCCATACGTGCTATTGTATCTCTGCTTATATTTTTTTTACCTGCTAATTGTGAAGCTCTAGTCCAACCAACTCTTGTTCCACAATCACTACCATTTTCCTTTTTCCATTTAATAGCTCTTTTTGCATTATTACTAGCAGAATCAGGATAGTCATTATACGTTTCCATTTCAATACTAATTGCTTCTAATTTTTCTATTAAATCTTCATAATTCATAACTCTATTGTTATTTTAAAAAAACCAATTATTATTTTATATTTTCCTATTTTAAATTTCATTAGTACCCTGCTCCTGCAATAGTGGCAGGAATATTACAAGTTTGGAAATCATTCTTAACTAATACACCTAAATTAAATACCCAACCACAACAAAGATTATCAAAACGTTCTTGAAATGGTTCTAAGTTAAATTGGTCATCTGTGAAATATAAAGGCTCATTAATATCGTCAACCCCTCTTAATGATTGTTGTTTTGAATGTCTAAGCATTCCAATAAAGTCTGTAGCTATTTGTAATGTTTCGTTATAAACATCTTGCTCGTTTCCTAAAGTCTTGTAAAGTTTATTAAAGTCAGCATCTGCATTGTTCTTAGTCCAATCAGCTTTTTCATCTACCATATCCATAATGAATATCTGAAAGTTGTAAGTTAGTGTAGCATCACTTGTTTGTACTGAGATAGGATTAATATGTAGCAATGCAAACTTCTCCATTTTCTCAAGATTAATTGACCAAATATCTCCAACTGATGTTGTACTAATATTCTTATGGTACTCTGCCATTCTTAGCAAAGTATTGACTACATTATTATAAGTTTTGTTGCTTACCATTTAATTTCATTTTTTGACTTTCATTTAAATCTGTTTCATAACTGAGCCACGTTAAACATTCTAAAAGCCCTAAGTTTGTTATCCTTTCTAAGTTTACAATCTGTTCATTACATAATCGGTGCATAACACCGAACCAACCCCACTTTTCACCTACACTTTCACTGACGATTGAGTCTTCGTTTCCTTCAGCTTCTTGGTCAAATATGATCCCGAAGTCATTGACAATACGCTGACGAAATTGTAAAAAAAAACCAGTGCACTTTGCACTTGTTCTGCTGACATCTTTTTCATTTGTTCAGCTCGTATAGTTAAGTCTCCTCCATACTTTTCAATAGTATAAACTCCACTATCAGTTTTTTCTGTTACCTTTCTATAAAGAACCGCCATAACTTCAGGTAGATGTTGCTCTATTCCATTCTTTATAAACGTCTCCAAATCGGCATACTCACCAAGAGTAATGTCATCTAAATTTGGATGGAATCCGTATTCAACCCCTTCTATTTCAATTATCTTTTTTAAAGAACTATCTTGCCCTGCTTGAAAATCTGCTATCTTTTCCATAATAACAGCTACATCTTTTAGACTAAGCTGATTAATTAATTGCTTAGACATATCTGACAAAGCTGCTATTGTTCCTTCTGCTTCTTGTGTCTTACTTCCTGTTTCAAACTCAATTAATTTTAGCCACGTTTCTAAATTTACATCTGACCAACTGCTTATGAGTTTAAACTCTTCTGTCTTACCATCCTTCTTGATTTTGACTTTCATCATAATATAATAGAAATAGTTGTTTTTTAGTTTAAAGTTTGTATATTTGCCAAGTTTTCTTCTATTCTTAAGTTTGGTTAAGGGGTTGTAATGGGCAACCCCTTTTTTTATTGAACGAAATACTTTCCAAAGTTTCCATCTATCTCATAATACATTCTCATTGCTAAAGCATCTGAGTAGTCAGGAGATCTTCCTATTATGTCTTTGACTATCTCTTTAGGAACTATCTGTAACTTAGTGTCTTTGTCTGCGTCTTTCATTCTTACTTGCTCACACTCTTCAATGATATGGTTTTTTACATTTATATCAGGGCAAGTTATTCCTATTTGACCTTTGTTAATTAATTCAGCTAACTTGTAATAACACTGAGTCTTAAGGTTTTGATAATTCTCTTTTTTTAATGGTCTTGCATTATTAGTAAATCCTTGACACCTAAGAAAATCTTTAGCCCCACCCCCAACTCCATCTTCATCTATAATAATATGACGTAATGGTACACCATTAGCCTGTTGTAACTGCCTTACTTCGTCTACAACGTCATTTACAGCCGATTTAAGCAACGTTCTTATTGTTTTAATATGTAACCCTTCCCAATACAATATAACCGTCTTATCGCTTCCAAAACGCGCTACATCACAACTTATAAACTTTTGACCTTCTATTCCTTTTTGAGCAAACATATTTATAATAGCATCATATTCAATCAAATTATCTTTACTTGCATCATATTCCCAATTCCCAAATAGTAGCCTTTGTTTACTGAGTTCGTCTAATGTTTCTAACTGAGTCTTGTAATACTTAGAAATAAATTCATTATCATCTACAAGGCTTTGGATAAACTTTCTGTATGGTTTTTGCTTACCTTCTTTTGATGGTCTGTAATATTGAGTGTACACCCAATTCTTAGCAGGATTACAAGTCATTAACATCTTTGGAATTAATCCATAGTCATCTAACTTATATCTCATCCTTGAAGCTACAATGTTTTTAGCTTTTTCTGTTATCTGATTTGCTTCATCTATAAAAGCTCCTGTTATTTCTAATGAACCTAAGTTGTCAAAGTTCCTGTCACTTGGGTACAAGAATAAATCCTTTAGCATTATCTCTGACTTATTATAAAACTTTATGACGTTAGAACCCCCATTGAAATTATAATGTTTGTTAGCCTTCAACCCCCACGCTTCACATACTTCTAAAAAAGTATTGAGAGTTGTTTTTTTCAAACTATCTAATTTTGACCTGCCCATTAAGTATCTCGTCTTAGGGTACTTTAGGCACATAAGAATTAACCAACTACAGCCCACCCAAGACTTCCCACCACCTGCTGCTCCACCAAATAATACTTCGGTAGTGGTTTTATCAAATAGGTATTCTATTGCTTCTGCTTGAGTGTTTGTAAATTCTGTATCAATATTCAACTCCCTTGATGTTTACATTAATTTTAATTGGCTCTTCACCTGAGCTAAGGTCAAGTTCTGACCTCTCTACATACCCTCGTTTTTTTCCTTTAGTCTTTAAAAAGAATATTGTAGCTGAAGTATTTCCATCTCCAATCTGTTTATGCAACTGACTTTCACCAAAGTCTAGTGCTATATTCTCAATGTCTTTTACAGCCTTAGCAAAGTCCTCATCCTCTTTAAGCCATTTATAGTATGTTGAACGTGGAACATCTGCTGACTTACACGCTACTGTAACTACGCCTAAACTATTTTCTAATGCTTTTAAAATGCTTTCCTTTTTTATGTGTCTATTTTTGTCCATATTATAATCCTTTAAATGCTTTCAATGGGTAAAAGATTAAGCTGTTTCGATACCCATCTTCGCTTATTTGTTTTATTGGTGTTACTCCGTGTACGTTCTTCCAAGCAGGGTACACTAACATTGAATTGTCTGCTTGTTCAAAGGTTGCATTATAGTCAGGCACATTTAAGCAACCTCCGTTTGAGTTGTTTCTTTTTGTTAGGATTATGTTTACTGTTCCTTCTATGTTTCCTGTATCTCTGTGGAATGGTGCTGAAATATTAAAGTTAGATATACTACTTGTGTACATTGTTCCGAACTTCCATTCATCTTTCACATCTTCAAAGAGTTCTTGTTGCCTATTATATAGGTGAGGAGTTAATTGTTTAATTATTTGTTCGGCTTCTAAACAAGCTAACCACATTGCCTTTATAAATGTTTGTGCTGTTTTTACAGAATGAACACTGCTTATGTTTTCATAATGTCTTTTAAAAACCTCATTCCTTGCAACACCACCTATAATAGTGCTGTATTGTTTAATTTCATACCTTACATCTCTTTTCTCATCAAATGCTTTTTTTTGTTCTGTTACCCTTGTAGTTCCCTGTTTGGGAACGTTGCTACTTCTAAATTCTTTATTTGCAATAGATATTAACCCACCTAGTCTTTTATTATACACATCTACATTTTTTATATAAAACCCTATTACCTCACCATCTAATTCTAATAAACAGTCTTCTGTAATATTGGGTTCAATATATTCGCATCTCTTACCCACTTTAATATTGTGTTCTACCTGCTCTAATTTAATTGTTTTCATATTATTTTTTATTTATTAACCTAACCTCTGCAAATCCTGTTTTTTTACCTGTATTCATTTTACAATATTCAGGGTACTTTGCAGCCAAAAACATAGCTGATTTTTTTATCCTTTCTTCAGTTCTTGTTGCTTGTAGCCCCCCTGCACCTTTGTAAAACTTAGTTTTCATAGTAATCATTCCTAATCTTACTACTGAATTATATTTAATAAAGTATTTAATACTTCTTTCAAAATCTTCTTTGTCTTCTAACTCCACTAATAATTGCCTATCTTGTTCTGCTAGAAAAAAATAAAATCCTGCTGCTATATATTTTAAATTCGTAGATATTTTATTATTCATAAAGAAATGATTTGCTACAGGATAAATACCACATATCCTAGTCCTATTTTTATTCATTTCATTTTTAGCAATGCTCGATAATTCTTTTAAGCTATAAAAAGGTACTAATTTACTGTTCTTATTGATTTGCATTTCATCTATATCATCATCCATTGACAGTATTAGACTTCCGTCAGGATAATAGGTGTGTATTATATTTCTTTGATCAGTAATGTTCTTCCCTCCTATTATAAAATTGACTTCTTTATATTTGCAGTTGTCTTTATATTCTTTTAATTGTTCTTTATCGCTTACAAAAATATCCACTGTATTTAAAGGAACATTACATTTATCTAAATAAGCTAAAGTCTTTTCATTTATTACTTTGCTTCTTTTATATGAAGGGATTACTATTCTATCTATCATTCATAAAAGCATTTAAAACAATTAAACCAACATCATTTCCTTTTTTTCTTGATTCGTTTATAAGAGAAAATGCTTCTTCGTAATGCTCAGGATTAAATTCAATTTGTATTGCTCTCTTTACCCCCTTCTCCTTTTCGTGTAATGTTGATCCTAAATCTAAATCTTCTAATAGCGAATAGTCTACTGCTTCTTCAGGTTGCCAAACATCCATCCCCCACTCACCTAGCTTTTCGTTGTTCCATTCATTTCCTAGAATATCCCAATCCCATTCTCCAAACCCTACATTATCCTTTACGATAAATTCTTCTTTCTGTTCTTCTGTCAATCCCTTAGCTATTTTAACAGGCACTTCTTTAAGCCCTGCAGCGACACAGGCTTTGTATCTCATATTCCCCCCTAAGATAACATTGTTCTCGTCTAATATTATTGGTCTTAGGTCTAGCATTTCAGGGAAGTCTTTAATAGACTTTACTAGTTTCTTAAATTTAGCTTCCTTGATTATTCTAGGGTTGCTTTCGTTGGGTTTTAGTTCATTGATTTTTAGTTTCATATTATTAATTATTTAATTATTTGTTTTTTAATATCTTGCAACCCTTCTTGATAAACTATTTTCAGCTCTTTCTTTTAATGCTTTGCTTATTATCTTACTGACACTTGTATGATTTATTTCAAATACCTCTGCCATTGTTCGTAGGTTTTTATCAGTATTATTATCAAAGTAGTATTCAACTATTTGATCTATAAGTTCTTTAGAATATCGTTTGTACTTTTGTCTCATTTATTTAAAGTCTTCATTGATACCTCTTTCACCTATTAACTTTTCTTTTGCTCCATCCCATAACATATCACGCCTTTTACTTAGTGATGGTTCTGTACGTTTTAGGCTAGGCATTCCTTCTGTTGGTTCGCTATCCATATACTTTCCGCATCCACATTTAACATCAGTTACCCATTTTCCATCATCAAATATAATCTTTGCTGTTGCAACTTCCTTTTCTTCTTTACCACATTTACAAGAGTATAAAGTCATTTTGCTAATCCTCCTGTTTTAACTTTACTTTCACTATACAGCTTGTCTAGTTCAAAGTGTAAATGATTTATTGCTTTTTGTATATCTTGTTCTGCAGGGTTGCCTTCCTTTTTACCTGCACGAAGTAGGTAGCTTACAGCCGTTCCGACATTGTAAGATAAGTCAAAGTCTTCAACTACTTTTCTTGCTGAATAGCCATACTTTTTTCCTGAGTAATAACTTGGTTCTTTTTTTGTTTTATAATCTATTGGTATCGGCATCATTCATTTTTTTTAAGTTGTTATGTAATTTCTTGTTTTTATTTCCGTTTAATTTATGGTCAATAAAGAAAAGGAGAATTGTGCTTATTACAAAAACTGATAATATCAGTAAGGCTATCTTCATTTTTTATTCATTATATTTTTTATAGAGTTTTTTTATTCCATCAAAGCAGGTTGATATGCAAGAGCCACAATTAGTTCCAGGTGAATAGTTAGTATTGTAAATTGTATTGTATGTTTCTATCATAAGTTTTTTAGCTGCTACATTCTTTGCTCTACCTGTTTTTAAGTCCTTCCACATATCTAATATCTCATCTATTAATTCTTGTGGTAAATCATCAGGAGCAGTAACTTCAGTCGTTTTATCCCAATACTTTTGAGGGCAAGACATAGGAGCAATACGTGCCTTAATTTTCATAAAACATTTACAAACAGAACAATTTCCTAATAATTTTTTATAGTAAACACAACCCTTGCAGATTGCTATTCTATCTTCATAGATCGCATCAGGAACGAAAAACTTATTCATTTAGTTTCTTTTTAAGTATTGTTCTAACTTTATCTATTGTAGTGAATAAGCTGTTGCGACTTATGCTTGTTTTCTTAGCTAGTGAATCAAGTGTATTGCCTTCATAATAATACAATTCAAAAACCTTTTTATCGTACCAAGTAAAATCTTCTAAGGCTACATCAATTTCTTGTAGCTTTAATAATTGAGTGTTGTCTATCTTTTCGGTAGGAAGGTTGTAAATGTTTTTATTATTTGGAATATCAAAATCCATATTATAACTGCCAAAAGTTTTGCTGTTAGAATAAGAGCCACCATCAATGTGTGTGTAATATTTTTCATACTTATAAAAAAAATTGCTTCTTGGACTTGTTAAAGAACGTCTTAATGCTACTGCTCCATACTTACTAATACCTTGTATTCCATCCTTATCATAAATCTTTTTTAACGTATCAGGGTTCATTTGAAGGAAATACAACATAAGTTCCTGAACAGCGTTGTCAATTTTATTTTTATCTGTTGTAATACCATAAGCCATTTCAGTAAACTTATCTGAGAGCTTTGCTATTTCTTCATATATCTCAGTCATCTTCAGGTTCTATTGAATCTATCTTGTCTACCGTTTGTTGCAGTAATTGATCAAGTACAACTTTATATGCTCTAAGAACTGCTCTGTTTCTTTTAGTTTCTAAAGCTGCAAAATAACCATTAGTTGCAACTGATACGTTGATTGGTATTATCATTAGCCAATCAAAAAAATTATGTTCTTTTGTTCCTGATCCATATGAATTATGATACTCTAATATTACATCAATAACTTCTAAATAATTTTGGTATTTTGTCTTTGTGCTTGTTTCTTTTACAAACTCTTCACACATTAATAAATAATTTTCTATTGCTTGTTTGTGTTCTTGGTTTGCATAAATCGTTTTCCGCATACGCAAACTTATAATAAAAGTTTACTCAATTCCTTTATCTTTTTTTAACTTATTAACAAGGTCTTTGTAATAAACTATCTTTTCTTCATAATCTACTCTAGTAAACTTGACTATTGACTTTGCTAAATATTGTAGCTCTTGTGCTTTTCCTTCACCATATTTTGCATCTAAATATAATGAAAATTTATATTGTTCTCCTTGCTTGAACATATTACATCCAACACATTGTGGCTGGCAATTTTCTTCGTCGAATCTTGTAGCTAGAAAATTTCTTGATTGAAAATGACCACATTGCATACCTTTTTTATAATATTTTACAACCCCACAAGTGAAGCATTGTACAAGCCCTTCTTCAGTTGCATCTCTTAATCTGATAAAAAGGCTGAACCATTTGTCTAGTTCTTTTTTTAGTTTACTTATTGACTTCATAGCCTAAGTCTTTACGCCACTTGTCTTGATAAGTTCCTTTTCTTAGATAGTATTTTTTACCCCTGTATTCAGGACATTCTTCTTGTAGCTTTGCTCTTGCTCTTTTTATGCTAGGTGCTGATGTAAATTTATTACTTGCATATAATTTTAAAAACTCTACAATCGGTGTTTCTTGAGTCATACCTTCGATATGACCAAGTTCTTCTGCCCAAATATTTGAACAAAGTCTATTGTCGTCATCTCTTAAATCAGGATACATCTTTAGCCAAAATTTCACTTTTTCTTTCGTTTTCATAATTTCTTGGTTTTTTTCTTCTATTGTTAGGTAAATAATTAGTTAATTGCTCAAATCCAAATTTCATTTTGAAAGAGCTACACTTATCAGGATTATAAAATTTTTCTTTTGTCATTTTAATTTTCTTATTAGCCACATTACAATGGCTGTTACTATTACCCACCCTATCATTTGAGTAGCTTTATTGGTTCTTGATAATAAGGTACATTCTTTTGTTTTAATGTATGAGTTTGATAGTAAGCGTCATCTATCACTTTTTTATGGGCATATACCCATTTGTAAAAAGTTCTAATATTTAAAAATGGCTCATCTTTTCCAAATCTTACACCTAATCTGAAAGCATCTTGTATTTGATTAAAAGTCATTTTTCCAAATCGTTTCTCTTGTATTAAATCTGTGGCAAATATCTTACTCAGACTAGCTAGAGTTTTTGCATCTGTTCTGTGTCCTATCTCAACAGAAGTTAATGCTACTAAGTCTAGGACTTTTTTTGTAAGGTCTTGAAGGTTTTCTTGTTTTAATGGTTTCATAATAATTTTTTAGCTTGTTCATATTGACTTAATTGTGCATCTAATTTACTCATTGTTGGTTTTTTATATTTTCTTTTTTCCCAAGTTCTAACTGCTGCCTTCCAATCTTTCATCTTATTTTTACCTATCATCCAACCTTTAGATTCGTAAAAAGCTATGAATGCTTCTGCATCTATATTATTCTTACGCAATATACAATAATTTTTAACTTCTAAAAGATCTGGCTTTTTAAAGTATTTATTAGTTATTGTTATTTCTTTATTCTTATTAATAGTTGTTAAATTTTTAACTGACAAGTTGTTTAAAATTTGCATAACTTGTTCTTCATTTATTTTAAAGTATTGTTTTGCAGGTATTCCTTTACGCTTAACTTCTATTAGGTTGTGTTTTTTAAGTGTTTTAATACACTTTCTTTGATGATATGGGTTTAGGGTGGTGTCTTTTTCTATATTAGCTTCAGTATTAAAAAACCAACCATCAGTCATTCCATTAGCTATAAAGTATTCTTCTTTACTAATTAGGTCAGCAAGTAGGACTGCTTCTTTTAATCCTACCTGCTTTGCTAAGTTTTTATTTAATACTATAAACGCTGTACTGCTTAAAAGTTGTTTCATAAAATTTCTAAATTATAGTTACAATCTGTGAGGGCTAACTTACATAATTCTAATTGATTGTAAAAGTCTTTGTAAGAAACTTTTATATCAACACTTATATCTCCTGATGTAATCTTAATTGTGGTTTGAGGTCTTGCACTATGCTTGACACCTTGTTCTCTTAAATGATGTCTTAAATGAAACGTATCGCTAAAAGTTCTTTTTGCTCCTTGTATATTTGTGTAAGCATTATAAATTTTATTAAAACAATCTCGATATCTTTCCCACGTTGAATAGTTAGATTGGTGCATTTTTTCATAATGCAAAACTGAAACTCTATCTCTCTTAATTTCTTTAGCAATTATGGTAGGGTGTATATCATCTACCATTCTAGCAACTACAGAAGCTACAGCTCTTGGTATTTGCAATTCACTCTTTCTGCTTTTAAAAGCTAACGAGCCTTTAGGCAACTCCATTAACGATGTTGTAAGGTCACATAAAGTTTTAAAGTTGTTTTTCGTTATCATTAGAATGGTAAATTATCATTATTATCAGAAGTAACAAACTTGTTACCTACTGTTTCTTCACCAATATTAGCTATAAACCAGCCATCAATATTATGATAGTATTTACCATTGTATTCTCTTGATGATAAGTTAATTGAAACACTAACCTCTGAGCCTTCCTGTATATCTCTTAGGCTTTTAACTTTATCGCCAAAGAAACTAACTACAACTTCTTTATTGTATTCTGTTCCTGACTGCTCAATTAAGATTGATTGTTTCTCCCAAGCCTTTCCTGACTTAGCTGTTCCTGTTTCTCTGTCTAATTTTTTAACTAATTTTCCTGTAATTTTCATTGTTTTTTATTTATTTATTATCTTATTAATTTTATTTATTTTTTGTCTAGCTTCAATAATTTGTAATTTTAAATCTAAATTATTTTGCCTTACTCTTTCGTTTTCTTTTTTCAACCTTTCTATTTTTTCGTTTTTTTTCAAAGGTGTGTTAATGCTGTTTTTTGGCATATAATTTTCCATAATTTTTATTTTAGTTATTAAAAAAAGAGGTGGATTTTATCTTTACAAAGTATAACCGCTGAGTTAATAATTATTAAGATATTAACCACCTCTATATTAGTTCTTTTTAAAATCTTCTGACTCATCTTCACCGAAAACTCCTAGCTCATAGAATCCTGTAAGTTTTAGTACTGCTCTGCTCATAGCTCTTTTCTCTGCCATCTCCATTACGTACCAAGTGTTGCAGTTACCATCTTTGAATCCACCTTTTAAGGCTGAGCCAAATGTTTGTATTGTAACTTCATTAGATCCTCTTAATATTGATGCGTTTGCTTTTACAACACAGAAATCTTTTTCGCAATTAATAACTTCATAGTCAATAGCAATTCCTTCTATGGCTTGGATCTTATCAATACCACTTCTTGTGATTATGATATAATGCTGATGCTTAAATACATCATCTTTTGTTAGGTTGTAAAATTCATACTTTTCCTTAATCTGTTCTGTTCTCATATCTATTTAGTTTGGTTAATAATTTGGTTAAAAATATAAAATTTATTTTAATTAAAATCGTTGTATTATAAAAGAATCTCCATTTTCAAAAGCCCAATAAAATGTTGCATCCATTATTGATTCTTCATCAGGATAGTCTTCTTTGTCATAATCTTGCCAAAATTCTTCCATATCTTGATACTCTGTATATTCACAACAGAAAGCAATAGGGTCAAATTCTATTTCTTCATCTGTATCTTCTTCATAGCTTTTTAGCATCTCATAAAGCTCTAATCTTCCTATTGGACTAAAGTTATTTGGTCTGTGTTCTGCAAACCAACTTGCAAATTCATATTGATTAATAGTTGTTTTCATTTTGTTATTATGTATTTAGTTAATTGTTCTTTTATATACTCTAATTGTTCTTTGTCAATCCATTCTAAAAAGTTATAAGAATCAAAACAGATTTGAAAGTCTTTACCATATTCATCTGTACCTCTTAAATAAACTTCGTTTTCGTGTGCCTGGAATGTATTAATATCATTCATTCTTTTGTGTATTAGTTCCTGTTCCATTGTCTTGCATTTAAAATTAAACATTCTTTTTTCTTATTATATAGTTCAACCCATTCTGGCTTTGTTTCAATATCAAAACTATCTCTGCATTGCCATCCGTGATTCCTTAACATATATCTAAATTTATCTAATATTTCATCCTTAGTACCTACAACAACAACACAACTTCCTGACTTTTTAAAGTCTATATAATTATTATTAGAATTATAGTCATATACCGATACTGATTGATAAGAGGGTTTTAAAACCCAATATTCGCTTAGTAATTCCATTAGTAGTTTAGTTGTATGTGTAGCAATATAGATGCTAAGGTTAATAATATAAGAGATGTATATAAAAGCCAAGATGGTATCATATCTATTAATCTCTTTTCTGTATTTTCTATGTCATATTTCTTGTAGTCATTTTTAAATACAAATGTTGCTAGTTCTTGAGCATTCATAAACTGAACTGATTTTGTTAGCTTGTGAGTTACTTTGTAGTCTGCTCCTGTTTTAATGTTTAGTGTTTTCATTTTCTTTTTTTAGTTAATTATTATGATGCAAATATACAAGCTTTTTTTTATTTACACAATTATTTACAACTTTATTTACAAAGTTATTAACAATTATAATGTTAACAATAGCATTTGCTAGATTTCAGCGACTTTAAGTGCTGTCTAGTGTATTAGTATAAAAGGTGCGAGAAAGTGCCTTAAAAGGCTAAAGGGTGGGGTTAAAACTATATACTACAAAGTAATACTATTACAATTAATAGCATATAAAATAAAGTTAGTTTAGTTGAGTCCTTTATTTTCATTATAAAGGCATTAAAAGATTCAAAGGAGTTTCGCCATTATTTAATATTACAGCGCAACCAACAGCAGGTCTTTTTCCATACTTAGCGTAAGCCATAGCGTAGGACTTATGATTTATTCCGCAGCCTACCTGAGTTCCATATACCCTAAACTTCTTGCCGACATAGTGTTCTGTATAGCATTGTGTATGAAGATGACCCTGTACTGTGTTCATCATATCAGCACGACATTTGGTTCTAGCCGTTCCACCTTCTCCGTGGATGTACTGAACCCCATCTTGTTCAAAGCGTTCTACAAAATCCCAATTAGGAGTTCCTAAAACCTCTTTGTAAGACTTAATCCATTTACTAGGAATAGCTGAAGTCTGTGCTTTTCTCATTATGATTCTGTCGTGATTGCCCACTATGACTTTTGTACCTTTTTCGTCAAAGGCGTTGTACCATTTAGAAAGTTTCTCAATAGCTAGGTCTAATTCATCTGCTCCACCCATACCATCAGCTGACGTTTCGTGATAAGAGCTATAATGATTATCAATGACATCACCTATAAAGATTGTTTGAGTACAATTGTAGTATTCGTACTGCTCTAAACAAAAGTCAAGATAACCTTCTAAACAGAATGGTTCGTGAAGGTCACCGATAACCAGAACATTTCTGGCTTCGGTTTCCCTCATCTTTTTTAATGCCACTATTTCGTGTGGCTTTAATCGATATCTGTTATCTTTTAGCAACGTCTGCTATTCCTTGTCCTACCACTAATGTAAGTAGAGCATAATAAAGGTTTGTAGCTGTAGTTTCATCTACACCCAAAAATGTTACAATTACAGGTACGACTACTGAACTCACGGCGTACCAAAACTTCTTGGATTTAAACATCTGTCCGATTAAAAACTTTTCTAAAAATTTCATATTATTTATTTTTGATTATTAAATTAATGTTTGTGCCGCCTAAATTAATGATTTCTTTCATAAGTAAATCCATTGCTAAACGTGAGTTCTGAACAAAGTCCTGTTGGCTTCCTAGCCCTACTAGGATGCAGCCGCTTGTATCTTTAGCTGAATTTCCTCTATGAAATAAAATCCAATCTCGGTTAGGTACATCTTGAACTAAAAGGTGTAAGTAGTCTCTTGTAGCAGATTCTCTTGCTAATCTTAGTCTAACTTTGTACTCACCTTTAGGAATGCAAGATATGTTTCTTTCGTTATTTATATAAGGGTTTTCTAATGTATCACATATTCTTTCACCATTAAGGAAAAGCTCACCAATGGTAGATTCTTTTGTAAATGTATCTCTTATGATTAGGAGATTAATTGCTGCCAAATTACTTGGAATAGATTGCGTACACTTTAGCGCCTTTAACTTCTCGAATAAACTTCTTAACCACTTTATCATCTTTTTTAATTTCAGGTTGATACTTAGGGTTCAAACTATTTAGCTTGCGTTTTTTAGGCATTATTTCTTGATGTTAAATTTAATGAATTTATAAATCGTGAATGATATTGCTAATACTAAAGAAACTAGCGTTAAAATTTCATTGCACTCAGTAATACTAAATGCTATTGCTGAACCGTTAGCTAATCCTACTTGTATTGTGTCTTGTACCTCTTTCATTTGTTTTATTTTTAGGCTTACTCTCCAAGTAAGATTTCAGTTTAGTTATGTTCTTTGGTTTTGTTTGGTAGTGTTTCTTCATTATGTTAGGTCAGGAGTTAAAAAATTCCTTAATGTAAGCTTAGTTCCTTGTCTTGGTTTTTCAAGATTCATTCCGTTATAATAGTTTTCAGATGATGGCGAAACATCAGCACCAGAGTTTGTAGAAAAAGCAGGGAAACTAGATGTATTGTTTCTTATATAGTCAATCATTCGTTCTCTGTAGTAGGAAGCTGTATTTAAAATTTCTTCACGAAAACTTTGTGATTCTTCTGTAGTTAATGGGTTTCCTGTCTCTGATGTTTTGGAATAAATGTTTCCATTTTCTATTTTGTGGCGAAGGTATGGAATAGCGTGGTAAAGACTATATCCTGGCAACATATCGCCAATATATTCATCTACTAAAGTCTTATCTGCTCCTGCTAAAGTACCTGCTATAATTTCATCTTTCAAGTGTTGTGTAAGGTCAGTTCCTAATGCTGTTTCTACATAAAGCTTCTGAGCTTCTTTTACAAATGGAAGAAGTAAGTCGACACTTACATTGAGGTTTATTGCTGTGCTGTCTTTCAGCTTCGTTTCTGATATGAAGAGTACGTATGCCATTGTTATCTTGGTTCTAAAAATCCGTTATTTTTCATTCTCTTTGGTGCTTTTGCTACTAAGCCGCTATTTCTCTTTAATGCAAACCCTTCGCTAAGTGCTTTTACATCTGATATAATTTGACTATCTTTAATATTAGATTTTGCATTTCTTAAAGATGTTTTGTAAACAACCCTTCTGAAGTAATGGTGGCAGTTGCCTCCACCTTTATAAAGCCAAATGGAATACGTTGCAGCTCCACGTGGTCCCCAACCTGGATTTACAGGCTTTTTAGTTAATTGTAATAAATCTTCTTTACGATATACTTTTCTTGCTGAAGTCATTAATCTGCAAAATTCTCTAGTGCTTCCTTCTTGCTCTAATTTATCATCTTTAGTGTACATATATCTCACTTTATAGTAATCATCATAAGAATCATTTACACCATCTTGTGTACTTCTTTGGTTAGGTCTAGCTGTTCCTGTTGAAGCTAATTCTGTTTTACCTTCAACTAATTTATTTAATTCAGCTTCAAAATCAAAATCCTCGTGTTCATCTTCAACCTTTTCTTCATCTACTATTTCCCAATCATCAGGTATGTCTTCACCAAATTCTTCTATAAATTTAGAAAGCTCAGTAGCTTCAGAATGCCCTTTACAAGCCATATAAGCCGTTTGACCGTCTAAATCGTGTTCGTGATACCCTTCACACCCTAAAGTCTTTGCGTAAGCTTCAGCCTCTTCTATGGTGCTAAAAACAGGCTTTCCATCTACCATTCCAACTTTGCTAAGTTTTACATCTTGTTCTACAGTATCTTCATCACCTAAAGGCTCAAGACCAAGTTCCTCTCTAATTTCGTCTGTAGTCATAACCTCTCTGATAGTCTTAGAATCAAATTGTACTGTAATAGGCTTAAGCTGTACAAAGTTTACAGGTAAATCCATATTGTTTACTTGAAATATTTTTCTTAGGCTTTTAACTAATTGGTCTTGGAATGGTTTGATAACGGTATTGAGATAGAAATTTGCTGCATTTATAATCTCATCTGTATTTGAACTAAAACCATTAGATGAATCTATGCCCATAAGCGTTTTAGAGGTTACTCTGTGCCCACTTAAGATGTTTGAGGTAAGTAGCTCTTGTAGTGCTAAATATTGTTTGTCTAAGTCGCTAGAATTGATTGGTGTTATTTCAGGCGTCCTTGTTTTATCGTCTGAGAAGGTAAGCACAAATTTACCTGCATTAGTTTCTGAGCAAAATTTATCAGTAAGACTTTGTTCTATTTGGAATCTTTCTTCTGCTGTCGGTACGCCATTAGCAAAGGATATCATAAAAGACCCTGCAAAGCCATTAGAGATATTATTTAAATGAAATTCCGAAACACGACCATCAATTAGTGCCCAGTTATTGCAACTAACGTAGTCAGGAGTATAGTAGCTATTCATATTAGGACTATATAAACCTGAGTACATAATTTGATTTGCTGATGTTCTATCGTTAGTATTAAAAGCAGGAACGTAATATGGTTTATTCATTCTTGTATTTGACCAATCTGCTGAAATATAATAACCTGTAGTTTTCCCAAACTCATCAGGTCTTGCACATCTTATTTTAGAAGCGTCTACGTGGTAGATTTCAGCGATTTGTGTTCGGTCTTTACTCCAAACAACGTTCAAGGCGAACCCTCCTTGTAGCTTAAAGTCAAAAGCTAGTTTCTTAATAACTTCGTGTAGGCTTTCATTGCTGTTAGCTCTATTCATAAAGTTTTGTAGCTTTATTCTAGTCTCAGCATTTCTATCCTCTTCATCTTCAATAATCAAATCTTCACCTGCAATCATTTCAGCGGTAGAATTAATAATAGCAGCTGATATACTACTTGAATAGTAAAGATCTATCAGGAATTGTGGATATAAGTTTTTCCACTCACCATTAGCATCTCCGTACTCAATCCAATCTTTTCCACGTACTTCCTGAATTACAGGAGCTGTACTCGTTTCTAAGTTGATGTTGATTATATTATCTTTCATATTTTATTTTTTATAGAGTTGACAACCTATTGCTGATATTTGCTGTTAAGGTATCATTAGCCTCAGTGTAAATTTGTATTTCTCTAATCGTTCCATCAAATGGGTTTTGGTTTGTTTTTCTTACACCTATTGAATCAATATTAGCTGTTCCTGTCATAGCTGCTGAAGATGCTTGTTGAACCCCATTCCACCATAATTTCAAATCACCACTTCCACCTGTTCTTGTTATTATTAAATAAGACTCACTTTCTAATAAACTTGCGCCCCCATCTAATTGAAGTTCAACCCTTGTCTGATTGTCTATTCTAATTGCAATTTTATTAGTTGAAAATACTTTAACTAACTCACCATCTTCTGTATTATCTCCAACGATTATTCCACCTGTTGCTGCTATGTTTAATCTTACACCTATTGTAAAGTCATTTGGTAAAGTTATCTCGGTACTATCTGTGGAAAGGAAACTAGGTGCAGAAGGGTCAAAAGTTAGAACACCTGCTGAAAATGCAGGTTGATTTACTGCTGTTCCCTGAATCATATTGAATCCTCTAGTACCTGAGTCTGCCCACGATCTAACATCAGAACCTGTTAATCCAATTCCTGTATTGAATTTATACCAAGCTGCTAGGCTTGACTCTAAAATAGGAGACCACTCATTACTCCTTCTTCCAATAGTAACTAAGCTTAATGCTTGTTTTAGTGCTAACATATTTTATGTAGTTGGTCCTTCGTGATAACCTACTCCAACACCACTAGTCAAAGTAATTGCTGTTACATTCATAAAGAGAGTTGTTCCAGCAGGAAGTGTCGTTTGTAAAGCTGCTTCACCTGTTGCATCTGCTACTGTTATAGCACTTACTACACTAGTCACAGGAAAGTAAACACAATACCAATCTTTACCTGTTTGCGCTGCAGTAGTAAAAATTTCTGTGCTACCATTTTTCCCTAATTGCTCTTTTAAAAGCTGTTGTACATTTTCTATTGCCATTTTTTATTTTATTTTATTGTCCGTAATATATATAATTTGTAGATGCAGGAGCTTCTCGTTGTGTATATTGAACTTGCTCTGTTCCTGCTTTATCTGTTAAATTTAAAATTCCTTTAGTTACTATTCCTTGAACTACACCATTTGCGTCGCTTACAGGCAATACAGTGGTTTCTGTAGCAGGTGCAGTAGTTTCTGTTAATGTCGGAGTTCCTATCCAACTTACCTCATAAACTTCATATTTGTAATGCCCTGAAGGTTTTAAATTTACTTGACCTAAATACATATCAGGAGTTGCATTATAAGCAAAAATTAAGCGAGTATATCTTGGATAAATATCTGTTGCTGTAGGATAAACATAATAACTAGAACCATCCATATCATTAGTTATCTTAACAAGAAATCGTATCTGACTTGTACCAACTGAAGTGTCAATACGATTGTCTTCAGTTTGTAAGTAGGCTTCAATGCTAAATTCTGTGGTTGCTTGTATCATTACACTATATAATAGAAAAAGTCTGTTTTTATTTGGTATAAAAGAAAAGAGGGCTAAAAAGCCCCCTAAACTAAGAATATATGAAAACTACTAATTATATTATTCTAATTAATCTGTGTCAATTGTAAGTCCTGTTATACCTGCATTAGAGAATGGTGCACCTCCTGCTGCAACATCTTCTAACATAGCAAATGGTTCAGGCTCTAATCCGTCAAAGGTTAAAGTGTAACCATTTCTATCTCCGAATGCTGCTCCAGAATCCATAGTTCCTGTATTTAATTCCATTCCATTTATCATACCCATACAAACAATTACATCATTACCTGTTGCTGTATGTGTTGCATTAAGTTGAGCAAAAATTCTTACTTTACTTTTTCCTAAAAGTTTTATTTGATTCTGATCTTCTTTAGTAAGTCTGTTAAGTATAATATTTATTGTTGGTGTGTAGAAAACCGTTCCATTTTCACGAGAACCTGTAATTGTATCTGTTAGACTCGCAACCCCTAATGGCATAGCATACCTGTATATAGTAGAAGTTTGAAAGTCAATAGTATCAATCTCTAAAGGGTTTGTGCTATCATAAGCCCAATCAGCTCTTGCAAAATCATCATAAACAGAAAAATAAACAAATTTAATTCCACCACTGATTCTATTGCAGTCGAGACCCCTTCCTTTTGTTAGTGCTGTACAGCCCATATGTTATTGATTTTAAGTTGTTATAAAGATGGAGGGCTTTGACACCCTCCCTCTCCGTTTTTATTTTATTTACGATACTAATACAACGTCTGCACCAATACCTACTTGCGTTCCACCTGAATAACGAGCTACACAACGTAAATTGTCACTTCCGTCTAGGTTAGCCATATCTAAAAGTTGGATTCTAGTTTGGTCGCCTAAAAGGTCAGTTCCGAAGAACAAGTTTGATCTTTCTGCTGCCACTAAAACGTCATTTTTCATTCCGTTACAAACTGCGATTTTTATTCCTTCAAATACTGCATCATAATCACCGTTCATAGAGTATGCATTAACATATCCTAAAGCAGATATTGCTGAAATGTAAAGTCTGTAAGATTTAGGACTCATATAAATATGTAAGTCTTCTTTAGTGTAAACTGCTGTAGGAATAGCTGCAGTACACGCTTGTAAGTTAGTGATAATGTTATCTGCATCAAATGTAGCTCCTGTTTTTGCTACATCTACTACAGTTCCGTCTAATACTAAGTGACCAACACCTCCGCCTACAAAACCTGTAAACTCTCCTGGAGTATCATCATTACCTGTCCAAACTGATGCTTCTGTTGCATCTGCTATTATCTCACCTAAGTAAGAAATAACGTAATCATCAAAAGATGCTGGAGGTGGAGCCCCTGCTCCTGCTCTCATTTGTAACGCTTCCCAAGAATCTAGTAATGTAGATTTACATAAATCCGTATTGATTTGTAGATTTTTTGGAGTAAGAACTGCCTCAGTCATTGCTAATGAACTTGCTCCCTCTGTGAAATCGCAAGTTGCGTCTGAAACCATATTAGACGCTGCCATTTTCTGTATGTTACTTTTGTACTTGATGTTTTCAATCATAGTCAAGAACTCTATTGAGTTTGCTTGTCTTAATGCAGCTGAAATGTAAAATCCTGCTGCCTTCCCTGCATAATTGCTAGTCGTTGTTAATGCCATTTTTTTTTATTTATTTAAGTTATATATGAATTGCTCTCTTTTTGTTAGTTTTTTATAATCTGCTTTTGATAAACTAACTTTTTCTGAACTGAATTTATTTGTATTTATAGGAGCTTCAGCAGGTGTTTCTGCTAATTCCGTTTTTAATTTTTCGTTTTCAGCTTTTAAATTTTCTAACTCATCTTCTGCTGAAAATTCAACTACTTCTGTAGTTTTTATTGA
>VTLG01007950.1_pt1 | contig 21113 bp, 21 predicted proteins | sample 4694571 | NCBI WGS metagenome assembly VTLG01 (sample SAMN12604809, study PRJNA352737) | marine metagenome | biome: ENVO:00000447; feature: ENVO:00000209|ENVO:00000569|ENVO:01000036; material: ENVO:00002151; isolation source: viral sequences binned using virsorter ... | reverse complement strand
ACACAAGTATTTTACCTACACACATGATTATTCTTACAGGTTACAAAGGTTTTATAGGTCAAGCATTTGAAAAGAGACTTGATCCAGAAAATCTTTACAGAGTTGAACAAAGTGGTGCTTTTGATTTTTTAAATCAGTATGATAAGTGGGATGAGGTAGAGATGATTCTACATCAGGGAGCTATATCAAGTACAACAGAAACAGATGTAAATAAGATCCACAAGTATAATGTAGAGTTTTCTATTGCACTGTTTGAGAAAGCAATAGAATATTCTATCCCAGTCAAATATGCCTCATCTGCATCTGTATATGGTAAGATTCACAGTGACTTTGGATATTTGAAAAAGACTATCAATCCATTAAACTTCTATGCACTATCAAAAGCAACTGTAGATTATTGGGTCTTAGATAATATGGATAGGTTTGAACAAGTGCAAGGATTTAGATACTTTAATGTATATGGAGAAGGCGAAGAACATAAAGGAGATCAAGCAAGTCCAATTAGTAAGTTTACTAAACAAGCTAAAGAAACTAAGGTAATTAAAATATTTGAAGACTCTGAATATGCCTTTAGAGATTTTGTTTGTGTGGATGATGTAGTAGATGTCGTCCTAGATAATACGGCAGGGAGCGGCATCTATGATGTTGGGACTGGCAATCCTATCTCATTTCTTGAGATTGCAGAATTGATTGCCAAAAAAGAAGGGGCGGAGATTGAAGTAATCCCCTTCCCCAAACATCTAGAAGGTAAGTATCAAGAATATACATGTGCAGATACCTCATGGTATCCACATGATTATGCAGAAGTTAAATCGTATCTCCAGGCATGATTCTATGAGAATCAGAATCCATATGTTCTGTACTGAATTCAAATAGTTCAGTATCTTCTAGTGCAAACATACGATGCTTTAGACCGATAGGCACATGAAACTTATCTCCTCTTCTAAGTATTGTTATCTCTGCTTTTTCTATATCATCCTCCCATCCATGAAAAAGTTTTATCTTTCCACTTTGCACAAAAAATACTTCGTCTTTTAATTTATGATAGTGCCATGAACACTGTTTATCTTTTGCAATAAACAAAAGTTTACCACAGTACTTCTCACAATTTGCAATCCATTTTTCATATCCCCATCCCTTCGGCACATACTTGATAGGTTCTGCCGCACGAGCATTACGAGGTCTTCTACTTCGTCCTAAAGAACTCATCAGAATTCACTCCTTTGTCATCAATAAAGAAATCAGCATGTGGTTTACCTAAGATCAGAGTGTGATATTTACATCCCCAACCTTTAAGTTGTTGTTCTGTAAGATCAAATAATAGAGCCGATGCTTTCATGCTTGCATCTGGATCATCACCGAATCGACCCATACCTCTAGCGGTAAAGTAAGTGATATCATGACCTTCATCATACAACTTATTTATGACAGCAATACGATCCCACCATGGCATTGCCTTGGAGTAATCTCTACCCACCGTTTGACTACAAATAGTTCCATCTATATCAACACAATATTTCATTTTCTTACCTCCATGTAATAGATATCATCATACTTGGCACTATCAAAAGTAGCAGTAATTCTCATACCAGATTCTTCAATCATTGATTTGAATGTATCAGGACTAGATCCACCTGAGTGAAGTTGCAAACATATTATACCATCATCACTTAGTCTTGTCGATACTTCATCAAACATATCTCTATGAGCATCCCAATTTGAATCTAATAAAATTTCTGATAGATGATCATTGAATAGGGGTGTACCACCCAACTTACTCAAAGCTTTAATTGCATCTTCCTTACACTCAAAGTGGGGAGGATTCCCTACAACTAAATCTATCTTATGATCAGATAACACTGAACAAGTATCTGAATGATATACTGTTGTACGAGGAAAAACTCTACGATGGTATATTGTTTCTGTATCTACAAAATCTAATCCATGTTTTATAAATGAATTCTCAGCAGTTTTCTTAGCTATGTCAACTGCTGGTTTAAATTTATCCAATAAAGTAAGATGATCACATATATTACATGCCATCATTCCGTAACCTATAAATCCAGGCCCACTACACCATTCCATAAGATGACCTACCCTACCATAGAATTCTGAAACTAGATCATAATATTCTGGAAAGAAATGATCTCCTCCGCCGTTTGTCTCTGGAGTGTAAAAAATGTCTGATCCTTCTACTTTAAAAATATATTCAATCTTCATCGTCAGGGACTTCTTCCATTTCTAAATCATGGATCATATCATGAAATACTTCATGTTCGCCAATACGATATAAATGTTTCATCTCACCATCTTTATCTTCAGTCTCCCCTAGATATGCAATATCTTCACATGTGTGTTCTCTCAACCAAGCCTGCAATCTCATGTGCATCAGATCCGCTTTGCTGACTGTTAGTTTGTCCATCGATTCCTCCGTATAATGATTCTATGTCCTGTTTATTAAGATAGTAAGCGCCAGGGTGTGTTACTGAAATTGCAGCAGCTCTATTTGCTAAATCAATAGACTTCTGCATGTTGGATGTTTTTAGAAACTCGTAAACCAAAGCAGCTAGAAACGTATCTCCAGCACCACAAACATCAAATACTTTGACTAATTTAGGCTGGAATATAAGTCCATTCCACATAACACCACGACTTCCCAAAGTGACAATAAGATGAGAACCATTAGGTATATGGTCTTTGTCCAAGAGATCATATTCTTTCTTGTTTATTTTCCAGAATACATTATCTTTATGAAAAAGTCTACGCTTCTTGGTGTCTACGAACACTGGTCTGTTAAAATTGTGACACAGACTCCATAGATCATCATCATTAAGGTATCCTTTGTCATAATCTGAAATAACAATAGCATCAGGATTCATGTGCAACATTGCCATTTTCAATTCAGCATTTGCAATTCTACCCACCTTTGGAGTTTCATCCAAACGCATCAACTGATAACTACTATTTGTATCTATGAATCTTGTTTTAGTTATCTGTTCCCTCTGTGAAAGTAGAACAGTATTAATACCAAACGCCTTTAGATTCAATTCAGTGTTTGCAGCCATACCTGGCCTCTCCTCTATTCTAGTTTGATCTAGAACAGGGACAGGTTGTTCTGGACTGAGCCTAGTGGTCTCACCAAAAACATACTTGTCTGTACACTTATCACCTATGACAATTACGTTAGCCACGAATCCTCTTTATGATATCAGTTGATGAATAATTTAGACGAGGTAAAAATCTTACTTCTTTGGCATATTGTACACCAACTACGTCTCCTCCTCTCCAATCATCACCCAGTAATAGTATATCAGGTGAATACAATTCTATCAACCCCTCTAATTCTTTTCTGTCATTAAAGTAAAATACTTCGTCAATATACTTTATCGCTTGTAACATCGAAACTCTGTCACAAAGATTATTGATGGGCTTAGACGGACCCTTATCTTGACGTATCTTTTCATCTGTATCGGTTGCTACAATAAGTTTATCTCCTAGAGACTTACCTATTTTGAATAACTCTATGTGGCCTGGATGTAAGATATCAAATGTACCGTTACACCATACTATTTTATTCATACTAGACTATCTATATGGTTGATATACTCACTTTGAATAACAGAGTTTGCTTGATTGTCAGGCAATACATTATTTAAAAAGTTCTCATATCTTGGTAAAGCAGTTTCATCTTTTTTCCAATACTCTTTAGGATTGATCTCAGTTGTCATTAACTGTAGTAGCCATACATGCCAGTTAGTGCCATCAAAGAATGAACCTACCTTTCCAGTTTGAGGAGTTCTTACATTGGGATCTTGAATATATCCCTCCATCATTTCTTGCATTGATGATTTCTGGTATTTAGATCTTACATAATCCCAGAACTTACCTTTTCTCTGGCAGTATGAGTAGTGCATATTAACATAATCAACAGCACTTTCATAACTACATTTCATTTTAGCATCATAGAAAGGTGCCTCTACTTTACTATCAAAATAACCACCAAATACTCCTTCCTCCAAATATTCTACACCCCTGATCATTAGTGCAAGACCTGTGCTTTCTAATGGTTCAATGAATCCAGCAGACAATCCAATAGGAACTACATTACCCTCCCAGAAGTTATTAACATATTGTGGTTTCCAATCTAGTAATCTCATTTCGTCTGGTTTGATTCTACCATTCCAATGATCTGAGAACGCTTGTCTTACTTCATCAGGATCATTAACATCTCTATTAAAACAATATCCTGTTCCTATTCTAGATCTTGTAGGTATTTTCCATATCCAACCATGTTCCTGTGCAGGGCAAGCAGTGTATGGATGTTGTTCTACTCTATAATCTTCATACTTTACTCTACCAGCAAGAGCTGCATTGATAAACAATCTATCACTTAAATCAACATTGTTTTTGCCAATAAGGAGTTGTTTCCAACCAGTGCAATCTACAAATATATCACCAGATATTCTTCCCCCATCATCTAATACCAGTTCTTTAATATTAGATTTAGTTATATCATCTGATTGTCCATCTCTAATAATATCTACCACATCAGATTGAATATATTGACAATAAGGTGTAGTGTGTCTCATTAAAAACTGCACTAACTTTCCACAGTCAATCTGGAAGGCATAGGAATCATGCACATAGTTAGTTTCAATCTTATTCTTCTTTGAAGAATTATACATTGGTGATGTATCTTTTATATCATACTTATCTTGGAATGATTGCCATAGATCATACAAAGGTACTTTAGTATCTCCTATACTTGTGAAAGAAAAGGGATGCCAAATTTCTGCATCTTCATGACCCCAGCCTGGAAATAAAATACCAGACTTAAATGTTGCATCTACTTCTCTCAACCAATCTTTAGGTTGGTATCCCATCATCTTCATGACATTTGGAAAACTAAGAAGAGTTGCTTCCCCCACACCAATTCTTTCTGGTTGAGACTTATCGATAATTACAACTTCAAAATGGTTTGACCATCTACGAGCAAACCATGATGCAGTAATCCATCCAGCAGTTCCTCCTCCAACAATAACTAATCTTTTAATTCTCTTCATCTCTTTGCAAAATTAAAATTGAGTAACATCCTTCTATCTGATTTAGGCGATGAACCAGCATGGAAATTTTGAGAAGGAAATATTATTAATCTTCCTTTCTTGGGGGATACAGAATCACTATAATTCCACCTCCAATCTATTGGGTTATCGACATCATCTGTCTTTTGATCGAACAAGTATGTGTCACCTGTGGCATCATTTACATAGTAAATAGCACTCCAAAATTCAGATCCTCTATCATCAGTATGTGGAATATAATGCTTTGGTGGATTAGCTAGAGGAGTCTGTAGTATTGCTCTTATTCTAGTATTCATACAGTTCGGTAATTGTTCATCTATTATCTTACTAACCAAACCTAGAAGAGCAAAGTGTAACATTTGATCTCCCACATTTCCATTATCTAATACGCCAATTAAAAATTGTGGAGCTCCAAGTTCACCATAATCCATGTGTGGTTGATATGACCACTTAGTATTATAATCAGAGAGCAAACTCTCTAATATATTTTGATACGTTGGTGATATAAAATCATCGTAAACTTCAAACTTCATTGCTTTGACCAGTATAAAAATTGAGATAATCCAACAGATATGCCTGCATCTTCACACAGAGGATCTACAAATAATTTAACACCTTCTGGTAAATATTTCAAGTACTCATAATTTGCCACACAATTCATTGCACAACCACCAGTCAGAACAATATTTTTTTTCCCTGTTATTTGTAAGGTTTCTAATATTTTATTAGTCATCCACTTTTCAAAATCTTTCTGTAATCTCCAGCACAAATTAGCGATTTTCTGAACATCTTCATTCCAATTTCTGTAGTCCCAATCTTTTGGTAGATAATCATAATCTATAAAGATACAACCATCATGTGTTCTATAGAAGAGTTTAGAATTAATCTCGTAGTTATCAAAAACAAAAGGTTTTATATTAGGATCTTCTTTACCATATGATGCTAGACCCATTATCTTACCAGATCCCAACTGTCCAAATCCACAATAAGCAGCAATAGAAGAATACACCATACCAATTCCCATAGGCCATTTTGTATGAGAACTTCTTGCTTTCATAAATTCTGCATGATGTTTGGGTGTCTCTTCTTTTGATAGACATACAATATTAGCTGGATATTCTACTGTGTATATACTTGCTACTTCATGATTTTCAGATTCTTTTTGTGAAGGATTACCCATACCGTCAACAACTAGAACTGCTGCATCTTTAAATCCAGAATTATAAAATCCACAAAAAGCATGAAATACATGGTGGTCGTCAAATCTAGTATCCCTCCATTTGTTTTCCCACTTTTCTATATCGTTATCCTCCATCTTTACTCTCTTTGAATGGATATCGGTAGATTTAGAAATAACGTAATTTGTAAAAGAATATACCTCTTGTTCAAATGATAGTTGAAAGTCTTGTGCCAAGTCATTTACAGGCCAATATCTAATACCAGCAAATCCAAAATCAGTGTTTAATAATTCATCTGACGAAACATCATCACCAAATAATCTTTCATATGCTTTTGATGGATAAGAATCATGCTTTACACGACTACATCTTTCTTCTTGCATGATATTTTTTATTTTTCCATCCTCTACTACACAAACAGAAGCATCATGAGATATCATTATTCCAACAGTTTTCATCTTAGATTACCTGACAATACACATCTACCAGCATGATCACTGGGAGCTACGGAATGTGGAAGTTCTTTTTCCCATACTAAACAATGACCCTTTTCTACTGGAACTGATGTCCATGTATCGGAATCATTTGGATCTCTAGCAAAACATATTGAAGAACTATTCTCTGGAACTTTTATATAATAAACAAAAGAATATTTAATTTCTTCTGAAGCATGAGCATGCCATTTTATACCACCACCATCACGATACCAGACACCCCATAGATTTACCAACTTACAATCTGTAGTCTCTTCTATCCACTCTATAAATTTTCTTATTTTTTGTGGATAACTATACCATTTTGCTATGTGACAATGTTCCGATCTTTCAAGATAACTATCAGGCACAGGAGCAGTAGCATTAAGAATCTCTACCTCCAATTCACTATGGTCTTCTTGATATGGATACTCGTATTCTTTAACCTCATTCATCAGTTCTTTATTTCGATCATAAGACCATACTCAGGCAGATAGAGGTATTCTATCAAACTGTTTGAAAGAGTCCTCAGAGCGTCGTCTAGGGTCTCTACAAGAGGTTCTCCGCCTAGGTTAAAGGATGTATTGAAGATAATAGGGCATCCTGTCTTATCGTAGAAAGTTTTAATTAAATTATAGTAATGAGGATTGACTTCTTCTGTAACTGTTTGAATCCTACATGTATCATCAACGTGAATGATTGCTGGAATTTTTTCTTTGATTCCTTCCTGACATCTAACAGCATACATCATAAATGGTGTATCATCCATACCACGAAGATCAAACCATTCATGTACATGTTCTTTCAATATTGATCCAGCAAAAGGTCTGAAGTATTCACGACGTTTAATAGTATTGACATGATCTTTTCCTTTCGGATCTCTAGGATCATACATGATAGATCTGTTACCCAATGCACGAGGGCCTGCCTCTGATTTACCTTGGAACATTGCAACAATATTTTTTTTCATTATAAGATCTACTGCATCTTCATGTGTAGCCTCAAAGATTCTAGTTGCATCATAATAATTAGCAAGATCTGTAATGTATTCCGTATCGTATTCATACTTAGGTCCATAATATAGATCCGTAATCATTGGTTTTACCTCCTTGTCTTTTGTTACTTTATGATAGTGCCAGTATGCAGCACCGATAGCTGTTCCAGCATCATTACTTACTGGTTCTACAAATAGATTGATACCCTTTTCTTTTAGTTGAGGAAGATACCAATAGTTTGCAACACAGTTTAATCCATATCCACCAGAAAGAACTACATTCTTTTCACCACTCATCTCAACTGCTTTGAAAATAAGATCTAACACCATAGATTGTGATTCTGTTTGGATTGCATATGCCATATCTCTACGGTTATCCAACTTGGTTATATCTTTCACACCACTGGTATCCAAAGGTTCTCTTAGTTCTAAGAATCTACCTTTGTTTACGATTGCACCATTAGGGTAGGTGGGTACAATAAGGTCTCTGTTAGTAGTAGCCCAATCACTTCTACCATCATAGTTTGTATAGATGTCTGGAATCTCACTATTCTCTTTTCCGTATGGGAATAGTCCCATAGTCTTACCAGCTTCAATAGGAGCCCAACCACAGTATTGAGTAACTGCCTCATATGCTTTTACAATACCAGCAGAATCATCTAGGAATAGTTCATGAGATCCTTCCTCTTCTTCTCTTTCAGAACCAAACTTGTCAATTCTTACTGCACCCCAAGGACCTCTACCTCCTTGATGTTTGTATAGAGTTTTAAAATTATCAGGATAAGCACAATTAATAATAGTTTCTAATTCCCATGTCATCTCTGTTTCATTATCAATCTGCATAGGAATGAATGTCCCTGCACCATCTACTATAACAGATACAGCAGTTTCAAATCCAGATCTATAGAAAGCACAAGCAGAATGAAGTTTATGATGGATATGACTGTAATCTACAACTTGAGGATGTTTATAGATATCTTCTTTACGATCTATCAGACCTAATTTCCTTGCAAGAGCAACGTAAATGGGTTCTCCTGTAAAATCATTTGTTCCAGCCTGATCGAGTGGTTGTGTATGTGCAACCACAAGATAATCAAGTCTATCAGTGTAATCCAATATCTTGATCATGGAAGCCAAAGGCCCTCCATCATATTTTTTTCTAGATAATCTTTCCTCTTCAATAGAGAAAACTAATTGTCCGTCTTTCAGTAAGCATACACCAGAGTTATGTCCTCTGGCGATTGCTGCAATCCACTGTGTCATGTTAAATAGATTTCTTTTCTATACTAATTGCGTTTTCTTTATCAGATTTTAGTAAACTTTTAATTTCAGATTGAAACCCCTTTTTATTTTTTGGTTTCTTCTTAGTGTCCATAGTAAAACTAGGTTTAGGAGCACCAGTCTGTAAAGGATTAGGAGCAGCTGCACCTGTAGGAGCCCAATTTGCAGTAGGTAAGTTATTCAAAGTTGATTGCATTGGTGATGCAATTCCTTGTCCCATTGGTGGTTGCATTGGTGTTTGCTGTTGAGGTGAACAAGCTTGTCCCTGCTGTTGTTGTGGAGGAACGAAGTTACCTGTATATGTTTTTGGTTTACCTAGTCTTTTTCTACATGATGCAATAACTTCATCAATTTGTTTCTTACTTAGTTCCATCGCTTCATCATTAAAACGATCAACTCTTTCATCCATAGTGATTCGGATTGGTGCATATTCTCTACGACCATCACCCACATCAATAATATCAAAATCCTTGAGGCCTGGATAACTAATATTCTCTGGATATGTGGAACCAACCACAACAGTTGCAGTTTTATCAAATGCTCTTGCAATGTGTTGACCCATACTATCACATCCTAAGAAATGATCCGCAACATCAATGACAGAAGCCCACACTCTCATGTCTTGTATCTGTGGTCTAGCTATAGGATACTTATCTTCATTCTCCTCAGTTGGAAAATGAATTTCACTCATAATTATTACTGCATAATCTTTCTTGAGATTATTAATTATGTCTACAACTCCTACAAGAGACATGCTTCTAGAAGTTGGATCTGCAATAAACTCTCCCATCTGTTCTACAGATCTTCCAAATGGTTGAACAACTATAACTTTATCTTTCTTTGTTGTTGCCTTAATTTCTTCAACTATATTGTATCCAGCAATGGCTTCTGACTTATTAAGATGAACTGTAGGTTTAGGAAGTTCTCTAGGTTCGTCTAAACCGTTGATTGCAATATCATATGCTTGTGCTAGACTACACTTCTGATTGTAATAGTGCCATATTCTGTATGGCTCTGGACTCTCGCAGTCTCTGTCTTTGATATGTTCTTGAAAAAGATTTTTGTGCCAGTGGTCATAGACCTTACTATCTAATGTTGGGTGTCCCTTGAAGAAATCAGTTCCACCTTCACACACAATAATAAAGTCGTCATGGTTCTCTGCATATTTCTCAAATGCTGGTATTGAACTTATTACTCTCCCTGCTCCACCATTGACGAAGAATGCTTTTGATCTCATAGTTCTCATAATTCCTATAGTATATAGTCACATAAAAAAGACCTGTGCCAGACGAGGATATTCCTTAAACATCTTGCGATTTAAGTCCGCTCCATGCGTACATTTTGCTTCATACAATATCATTCTATTATATTTCATCTCACTTGTAAAGGTAATATCTTTTTTTATGTCATATTCACCATAAGCGTGATCTTCCTTGTATTTGTAAAACTGTGTACCACCCTCACACTCCTCTGGTTTATTCAAATAAACTAGTGCAGCCCACTTAGAATCTGGATCTTTATGGTGAGTATAGCAGTAAACAGTCTTAGTAAATCTTTCATTTATATCTTTGTTAGTTGTATGGTTAACCAAAAATTTTTGATTGTCCCACCTATAATTAAATAAATCTTCGGTAAATTCTAAGTTTTTCCATTCCGAATGTTGGCATAGTTCTTTGAAGACTGGTTTTAGATTATCAATCATGTCTTGTCGTTCTTCAATAACCCTTGTGCCTATTAGACCACCACAATGTTCTTTGTCATTTGTCCTTTCACATGACAGAGCATAGTCTCGGACTTCATCTGGATTTTTGTAGAAATCATCTACAACAAATACTTTTCTCCAGATATAACCGAAATCATTTAATCTTGTATAATCGTAGCAACGTTGTATGTGTGAAATTCTTATAGGATTTACTTCAAACATGTAATAAAAAAGATCCCCTTATTAGGAGGATCTTGATGAATTATTTTATATATAAGTATCTTACATTGAAGATGGTGGTTCCCATGCTTGTCCAGTTTCTGTATCAGGATCTCCTTGATGAGGAGGATCTTGGAACCCAGGCTCTATTGGGAACATCATGTCAGCGAAGTTAGGATGTACTCCAGCAGCAATCATCTTGTTAGGAAGATCTCTTAACTGTTGACGATATGTTTTCCACTGAGTCTTAAGTGCATCAGGCATATCTTCTGCAATTTGGCCATCACTATTAGAAAGAACACTGTCTCTATGTTTTCTAACATGATCCCATGTCTTGTCCTCATCAACACCGTTTAACTTCTGTCTAGGTGTGAATACACCAATGGAAATGTCATCAGGCCCAGCAGTGCCAGGATTTGCAACTCTGATACTATCGAAATCATAGATATCATCAGCGAAGAGAGTTGAAGAATATGTAAACTGAGGGTATACACTTCCGTCCACCTCTGGAGAGCCAGGATGGTTTGTATCTGTACCAGCACCTCTATCTTCTTCTTTCTCGTTGACAACAGGTCCTCTTAACTGACAGATGAGTGTGTGTAAGTCAGATTTAGCACAATCAACCTCATACCACTGAACTACGTCTGCTGGTTTTGGACGACCATCTGCAATATCATCCTCTGTTAAAGGACCATATACTTCTTTACCTTCTGCATTAATTTGCAGAAAAATCTTGTCTGGACCATCATAAGTTTGGTCTCTCTGGTTTCCATCAGACATAGAGTGGTCTGTAAGGAAAGCATTGGGAAGATTTAACTTCCAGTTGTGTGAAATAATCTTTGTTGCCATTTTGGATTTCTTCGGGTTTACTCCTTCGGGACTATTTATAAAAAAAGAGGGTCTATAACCCTCTTTTGAAAAATTTTCTTGTTCGGATTAGACGTAAGTGATCTTAACGAGTCCTCCTCCACCTTGTCCGCCTTGTCCACAACATCTTCCACAGTAGTTACTGTTTGCACCTTGTCCACCGTGTCCGTATGGAACTGTCCAACAACCACAACGCATCCAACACTCTCTTTGTCCGTATGAAACACCAAGAGTTCCGATGAATGGAGCACCTGTTGGTAATCCTTCGTTATAGAAGCAGTGACAGTTGAATCCGTCAGGTCTGTATGAGTTACCACCGTGGTTGCCCATTCCGAAGTCTCCTCCGTGAGCGCCAGGTTGCATACAACAAGTATGGAATTCTGAATAACAGTTTGATGACCAGTCACCAGTTGCACAACCTCTAGTACCACCTAAGGCACAGAAGTTCGATAAGTTGTATCCATTTACATATGAAGTACATCCGCAACATCCTGTACACTCTCTAGAACAACATCTGTAAACTCCACCAGCACAAACTTGATATTGACATCCAGCAGTAGTTGAAATAGTTTTTGTATTATAGTATCCACCACCAGCACCATGCCAGTTTTGACATCTGTTACATGAACATGCACCGTGTCCGTTACCTCCAGCACCCCAGATTTCCCAAGTAATTCTAGAAACTCCTGTAGGAACAGTCCAGTTGCAACAGCAGCCAGGTGTACAATAACATGGATGACCATACACCCATTTTACACACCAGTTAGAGAAACTACCAGCCGTAACCGCAGACGACGGAACTGTAGCGTCCTGAATCTGGGCGTTTATTACTTTTTTATAACTCGAATAAGAAGCCATTGTTTCCTTTAGAAGTATGTAATTTTGACGAGTCCGCCACCGCCAGTACCACCTTGTCCGCAGCACCTACCACAGTATGTAGACATCGCACTATGTCCACCATGACCATAAGGCACGATCCAGCAACCGCAACGAATCCAACATTCTCGGATAGACTGTGTTACTTGTGTACCAATCAAAGGTGCAGAAGTAGGTCTCTGACCATAGTGATAACAGTGACACCAACCTCTGTAGGTATCATGTCTAGATGTAGACCAGATTGAACCGTGGTTTCCAATTCCGAAGTCTCCTCCGTTTGTTTGAGGACCTCTACAACATGTGTTTACAGATGAACAACCATCTGTCCAACTTGGGTTGGCGTTTCCTCTACATCCACCAATAGCACAGAAGTTAGAAAGGTTATATCCATTTACATAAGATGCACAACCTACACAACCATAACATTCTCTAGAAAGACATGGATAAACAGCAGCAGCACAAATACTATATTGACAACCACCATTGGTTGTTATCATCTTGGAGTTATAGTATCCTCCACCACCAGCTTGGTAGTGATGACATCTGTTACATGAACATGCACCAGTACCATTTCCTCCAGCACCCCATGCCTGAACCCACATGTTATTAACACCAGTTGGAACAGACCAGTAACAACAACAGCCTGGTGAACAACGACACATTGTACCGTAGACCCATTTTACGCCGTAAGTGCTATTGGGAGAGCTACTAAAACTAGCAGCGTTAAGAGCATTAGACTCTAACTGATCTCCGTGGATTTTTTTGTATGATGAATAGCTTGCCATTTCTGTTTAATACCTAGACGTAAGTAATTCGGACAACACCAGAGCCGCCTTGACCGCCCTGTCCACAACAACGACCACAGTATGAAGTCATTGCACCTTGGCCACCTGTTGCATATGGAGCAGTCCAACAACCGCAACGCATCCAACATTCGTTATGATTAGTCTCAACACCTTCGGATGTTAAGAATGGAGCACCAGATGACATTGTGTTTGTAACCGCACCACCACAGTGACAGTTCCAGTGACCTGACCAACCTTTTTGGTGTCCAGCCATTGCAAAGTCTCCACCCCATGTTCCAGGCGAAACACAACACCAGTTAGTTGAAGTACATCTAACAGACCAGTCTGGGTTTGCACAACCCCTTGCACCACCGTGAGCACAGAAGTTACCTGAGAGATTGTAACCGTTTACATAAGATGAACATCCTTGACATCCATTACATTCTCTTGAACAACATCTGTAAACTCCACCAGCACATACAGTATATTGGCAACCGCCACTAGTAGCAATTGTCTTAGTATTATATGCACCACCAGAGGCACCTCTGTAGTGATGACATCTGTTGCAAGTACATGCTCCGTGTCCGTTACCTCCAGCACCCCACATTTCAATGGTTAACTTTCCGACTCCAGATGGAACTTGCCAGTAACAGCAACAGCCTGGTGTGCAGTAACATGGATGTCCATAGAACATCTTTACGCAATAATCAGGAGTCACACCCGCTACTAACTTGGTAGGGTCTATTGTCCCTGCCGTTAGCATGTCTGAACTTACTTTTCTATATGATCTATAGTTGGCCATTTACGATCCTAAAAAGGGGTTGAATAAAAAACATAATGTAAAGGATCTCAAATTAGATGGAGAAGATTCTCCAACCGTATGTATCACCTGAGAAGATGAGTGTAAATGCAGCACTTTCAGTTGAAACAGTTAGGTCTGAACCATCACCTTGAATGTTCTTACCATTTCTTGCAACCACAAGTGCGTTAGAATCAAATGTCTTAGCAACGTCTAAGAATGTAATCTCAGCACCTAAATTCGGAGAAGCAGGGAGTGTTAGTGTTACCTGTCCACCACCTGTGTTAACGAAGTATGTTCCACCAGCTTCAACAGAAGTATTTGATGAAACTGTACTGTATGACTTAACACCTGGCTGAATCCATGCAGTTCCGTTGTAGTATTCAAGAGCACCTAATGTAGTGTTGAATCTTAACGCACCAGTGTTGAACTCATCGTCAACGCCGCCAGGTCTCTGAGCAGTTGTACCTACAGGAGGTGTCATTGCCTTAGTTCCCATAGAACCACGAGTTAAGAAACCTCTAGTTGCGAATTCAGTTGGACAAGCAGTGTTTGAGTTACCAGCGAGTGTCTCATCAGATGAGAATTCGTTGATCGCTTCACCGACCTGACCACCAATCGCACCAAGTCTCAATTCTGTCAAACCAGAAAGGTTGAACGCAGAAGCATCCAATGTAGCACGACCAGTCAACTGGTCAACGGAGAAGAAGTCTCCAACTCTGAAGTTACCACCTTGGTCGGTTGATACGAAGAACACCTTACCAGGCCCGAATACGTTAGTTTCTTGACCTTGAATTACGTTTGCCAAGTTAACGTTTGGATAACCAGTCTCTGTCTTGTTACCAGTACCAACTGCGAGGAAGTCATGTCCTGTTAGTCTTGCCTGTGAGAACAGAGTTCTGATCTCGATTGTAGAACCGTAACCTACGTTATCGGAATCTATATTTCTAGTATCCCATGTACCTACTGCTTTCTCAGGAGAGATTGTCAGAGTGGCACGATTATTGAATACCGTTGCAACACCAGCCGTCGATCCAGCCTGCCACTCGTAGTAAGTAGATGCGGCGGATACGCCCGTGATTGTGTTGATGATGTAGAATCTATCGTCACCACCATATAGTGATGTTTGGAATCCGATAGCGTCACCGATTAATAGTGTATTTGAAGTTTGGTCAACTTCTAAAATTGTTCCTTTTTGTCCTGTTACTGAGGATGCAGCTGCACCGACTGTGATTGAACCAACACCAGAACTTGCCTCAGCACCAGCACCGAACCAGACGATTTCACCGTCTACGAATCCAGTTGTACCAATACCAGCGTTACCGTAACCAGACTGATACTTGAAGTAAATCTTATCAGCAGAAATCTGGTCGTTCAAGAACCATCCAGTCGCCTTAGAGGTCTGACCGAACATTGTAGCACCGACTGAAACTGTTCCAGCCTTAGTTGTTCCTTGAACAGTCATCATGTCACCGAAGACTTTAGCAGTTCTTGCAACTTCATCAGTTGAGAAACCAGATGAGATAACACCGTAGTCTCCATAAGAGTTGTTTCCACCAACACCCCTGATTCTTGATCCACCACCTGAGTAGTAACCCCACTTAGCGTAGTATGTGAAACAGGAAACGATTTCAGCGATTGCACCCTTATCAAGAATGTAACCAGCACCGTCAGATGCAACGTGGGTGAACGCATCGAACACCATTGATTTCGCACCGACTGAGTGTACTCCACCATCGATGAATACACCGACACCACCACCACCGAATCTGCCACTTTCTGTTGCAGGGTCAGAGAAACAAGTACAATCCTTAACGTAAGGTGACTTGTTGTTAATTGGTGAGTCTGGGTTCAAGGAGATGAATACACCAGCAGCAGTTGTTCCAACACCAGTTCTTAGGTTAGAGTTATCAAGAACTAGAGGAGCGTTAGGATCATACATGAATCCTTCCATTCCTTTCATGGAAAGCGCCTGAATAGTTGTAGCATCAGACATCTTGAACATGTGACTCCTGTTGTTAGGAGTTGATGAATCATCAGATGTTCCATCTTTAGGTAGAACCTGTGAACCTCTAAGTGCGTTACCGATAATAGAAGTGAAAGGAGGAACTTTAACTGGTAACTGTTCGTAGAACTGAGACGCAGATAGTTTCAAGATAGCAGGTGTTAGGTCTGTTACTTTACCGCCTTCAACGTATGTGTGGTCGATAGTTGAAATACCAACGTTACACTTGAAGTTATCGATATCAGGAACTTCTAGAACCTCATAGTAAGACTTGGATACCTTATCAGGATACTTGGTTGTTGTTAGACCAACAAAGGCAGTACCACCAGAAACATAGAGGTAATCAGTAGTTGAAACACCTACGTTTAGTGTGATTGAGTTAGAGTCGGGTACACCTTGAACCAAGAACTCATAAGTACCTTGAGTATGTACAGCAGGGAACTTACCAGTAATAGTCTGGTTATCAGATGCAGTACCAACGTTAATTGTGATTGTGTTGGTTGTAACAGCACTAATGTTTAGAGCAGTGTTGTATGCAGGGTCTGGGTTTCCGTCTCCAGCAACAGCACGAGGATATGGGTGATCAGTTGTATAACCGTCCATTGAACAACGGAATGTCATACCTTCTGTCTCTAATCTTACAGATGTACCAACTGTTAATGAGTGAGCACCGATTGTACAAACCATGTCACCAGTTGCTTGGTTGTAAGAAACCGCAGTTGGTTGATGGTTAACGATTGGAGAAGGTCCAACGTTTACAGTAAATGTATCAGTTGTTGTACCTGTAATTGCTAACTGTTGTCCAGCTGCAGGGTCTTTTCCAGCTCTAGGATATGTCTTCTGAGAACCATTGTTGTTCATCGTACAGGTGAACGTAAATGCGTTGTTAGCGATTGTAACCTTATCAGAAGTTGATAAACTATGACCAGCAAGGGTCATTACGAAGTTACCGTTTGAAGGATCGTATGTTGCACTTGTTGGAGTTATACTTGCTCCACCAACAATTGTAACTCCGTTTGCAGCACAACTGTTGAATGTGTGTCCGTAGTCACCACCAGATTGGATAGCGTTTGCTAATGCACTTCTGAATGTATGGGCAAACTGAGCAGAACCTGTGTATTGAACACTTAAGTTTCTGATTCTAACTTTTTCGCCAATTCCAACTTCGGGAGCAGCACCAAGACCAATAGCAGTAATCGTTGCAAGACCAACTGCCTTGTTGTAAGTCATACCCAAGACGTTGAATACGTTACCTCCAGATAGACACTCAAACTGAATATCTTGTAACTGAACGAAAGTACCAGTGTTTAATAGACCGTGACCAGGCGCAGTAACTGTTGCCACACCAGTGGAAGCAGTATACACCATATTGGTGATGTCTGTTTGAGGACGAGCAGATTGGCAAGCCTGTTTAATAGTCTTAAACGCCAAGTTAGGTGCAAGACCGTTGTTTGTGTCGAGTCCGTCTTCGGAGTCAACGTAGTAAATTCTAGTCTGGTTTCCTACAATCTCGTAGCCAGGCATTCCATTTGACTGAACTGCGAGTGCGTAACCTGTAGATCCAATACCGATTCTTACGTTACCTGAGTTGTAACTTAGTAAGTCACCCTTAGTATTAAGAGCAGCGGATGAATCTCCTGATGCAAGTACTTCCCAGAATGTTCCGATTCCAGCAGTAGGAACGACGTTCTTGTGAGAGTTACCAACAGAAACGTATGAATCTGAACCGTATCTTGCAACGTGGCCTGGATGATAGTTGAAGGTAGTGGAGAAGCCACCTTTAAATTCAAATCCTTTAACAAGTAAATCCCATACTTCTTCACCATTGTAAGATTGAGGTTGAATTGATCCTACACCAACTTGTAACGGAGAAACGTTAGTTGTAACACCAATCTTATGACGGTAAATGTTACCACCATACTGAGCAAGGTCGCCTCTATAGTATGAACCTTCAATGTATGTTGAAGCCGCACCAGCAAGACCGTCAGATAAGATACTCCATTTTGCAGAAGGGTCTGTAGTTACACCCAAATACTGTGGAGGTTGAAATCCAGCAAGTGATGTTGTTAAAGCAACATAAGATGAACCGTTGTAATTTACAACGTCACCTGATTGATACTCTGTACTGCCATCCCACTCACCCTCGTTTTGAAATCCTTTTACATACTCAGTAACTTTCGTTTCATCGATGAAAGTTCCTGCTGAAGTATGTGCAGTAGTTACTCTGTAAACAACGTTACCGAATTTTACTAAGTCGTTAATACGATAGTAAACTCCAGAAGCCCATTGTCCTTTTTGTTCTAGACCTTCAATGTGGATGTTCCATTTGGAAAGGTCGTTAGAATAAAAGTCACTGACGTTGGCGGTTGACGTGTGGTTTTCGATTGCCACATAAGTATTACCACCAAACTTGGCGATGTCGTCAATTAGGTAGCTTTTGTTAACTGCCCAATCACCTGTCCAGTTGAATTTTACTCTTCCAAGTCTAAACTCAGCCATTTTTTCTCCGTGTAATTATCTGAGGGGGATTTTTTTACTTTGGTCCGATGGTATTGTACGCATAGTCAGGCCCATTGAACCTTATAACGAAAAAGCCATCATCATCTATGTAATAGTATAAGTTTCTGCGGTCAAAGCGAATCTGTTGGTATTTATCATTCGGATCATCTACGAATTTTTTGACCGTTGCAATATCATTACGAATGACAGATGTTTTACCAACACCAACATCATATGTTCCATAATCAATACCATCACCGAATTCTGGTATAGCAGTTCCATCGTTACGATAGAATTCTCCTAATTCTGTTGAAGCAGCACTAACTTTTGAAAACAGTAACATATCGTCCGCATCTCTTCTGAGTGCATACACGAAAAAACCCGACGATTCAGAGGGGTCAAACTGTCCAGAAATTGAGTTACTTAGCGTAAGTGCCATTGTTAACTTGCCCTATTGTTGAATACTTTCCAAAGAGATCCATTCCAAATAAATGTCACTGACGCACCCGATACGTCCATAATAAAAGGTGAAGATTCTCTAACTAAATGTCCATTCTCAAAACTGTATGTGGATGTCACGTTCACAGGATTAATACTAAAAAAGTTCGCAAAGTCTTCAATTGATACCCAGTCACCAACCGCACGAGGAGTTGGCATCGCTAAGCTAAAACCGCCTGGAGTATTTTGGGAATCAGTAGTATACTTTTGGTTAGTCGCCAATGTATATGGTCCAGAAACGAACGTCCATCTTGCTTTTGCAAGTTCAAATCCGCCAGGTGTTGATCCGTCGTGAACAACAGCAGTATTCTTGTCAGTATCTACTGTTATTTCTGCTAACGCCCCAGTGAAGTTAAAGTGCTCAGCTGTAGTTCCTTTTCTGAATTGGACCTGTTTAGTCATGCTATTTTGATCAAATAGTTATGCTTCTCCATTTATTTATAGGAATTAAATAATAACAACGTAAGTTCTTGGTTCCTCGAAGGTGATCTTCTCAGTTGGAGCAGCACCGAAGGTGTTAACCTGACCAATACCAACGTAAGTTGCACGAGCGAGAGATTCTTTAGATCCAGCAAGGCCTTTGAATCTTCCTTGTGTTTCGTAGTTGGCAAATGTGAAGGCCTCTGTAGCAGATCCACTGGTCTGATAAAGGACTGCAACACCAATACCAATCGAAGGTGTGTAATCGACAAATGGATGTACAAGTGGTGTATTGGAGAATGTAAATCCACCTGATGTGCCTGGATCTTTATCATCTCCGTAGTAACCATAATTCTGGATTTCTCTTGTATCGCCGATACCAGATATTGTTGCAATACCAGATGCTGTAGGTGAGTACAACCAGTGAAGTTTGGTAATTGCGGATGCACCCTTTGTATCGAAGAGGACTGTTCCTTCGAGATCGTCTGCTGTAAATCTGACAATAGATCCACCAGAGATAGTAGCAATACCAACACCAATCTCTCTGACAGGTCCTCTCTCCCGAGCAGTACCAGAAATTGTTGTAATTCCAGATGCTGTGTACAGAGGTGTGTAATCGATATCTGGATGTGTAAGTTCTCCAGAAAGTGTAAGAGTACCAGATGGAACGAAGTCTTGGAATACTTGGAAGTATCTTGTTTCTGCAACACCACTGATCTCTGTAAGAATTGCTCTTGCAGCAGATGGTTCGACTGTTGACTCGGCAGCACCACCAAATACACTGAATGTACCAGATCCGTCGTGAGATAGTTTGACACCAGTAACAGGCTCGATACCTCTTTGGAGAGTAAGAGTTCCTGTTCCTTCCCATTCGTATTCTCTGCGAGCAGTTCCTGTTCCAGATAGTGTAAGTGTTGCAGTATTCTCTGGAGAATTTGCAATGAAACTTTCTTCTGCCGTTCCATTGAATATGGAGGTTCCAGCAACCAATTCGGCGGATGTCTTGGTTTCTGATATTCCACCGATTGCAAATAGAGATCCACCACCAACTTCGGAGAATGTTGTCGCTTCGTCTTGAGCAGCACCTTCGTAAATATATCCTCCAGCACCATCTGTTCTGTAAATCCTGATGATACTTTCTTTTGTGAAGATGCCGCCTTCCTGACGGATAGTGATTTGACCAGATGTGCCTGGATCTTTGTCGTCTCCGTAGTAACCAAAGGTTTTGATTGGTCTTGCTTCTGCTCCAGTTGTCTGGAAGTCGAATAGGAGAGATCCAGCACCAAACTCGGTAGCGGGAACGAATCTCTCTTTTGCACCAAACTCGACACCAGATAGATCTCCAATTCCAGTCTGATCGTCGATAACACCGTTTCCATCTGTACCAATACCAAGAATGTAGATAACACCGTGAGTTGATATAGGTGCGTTTGTTC
>VTLG01004446.1_pt1 | contig 21114 bp, 19 predicted proteins | sample 4694571 | NCBI WGS metagenome assembly VTLG01 (sample SAMN12604809, study PRJNA352737) | marine metagenome | biome: ENVO:00000447; feature: ENVO:00000209|ENVO:00000569|ENVO:01000036; material: ENVO:00002151; isolation source: viral sequences binned using virsorter ... | reverse complement strand
CTTGTGATAAATCATTTCCAGCTGCTTGTTGTCTATTTAGCTCTTCAGAGAAAGTTCTAAATTCTGATGAACCCATAAATCCTGTAAGAGTTGCAATATACATTGTCATTGTTTCAAAACCTGATAATGTTTTTGCTATTTCATGTAATACACCTGTTGTTGCTAGTCTCATAACTTCAGGAAGGCTAGCAAGCTTTTCTGCAGTAGTATCAATTTCAAGTCCAAGATTTCCATACTCTTCTTGTATAGCTAAAAGATTATTCATAAATTCAGAATTGTATTGAGTTTCTTCGACAAACTTAGCTCTTGCCATATCGTATTTATGGTCTGCTTCAATCACTTTTTCTTTTGCAGCAGCAACATTATCTTCTGCTATTTTCAATCTATCAGCTTGAGTAATTGATTCATCTCTAAGAGCAAAATTTTCTTCTCTTACTTTTACTAACCTATCATCAATTTCTAAAGCTTTAGCTGTAGCTTCATTAAGATTCTTTTCTGCTTGTGCTAGCTCTAAAATCATTAGCTTTCTTTCATCTTCGGTAATATCCTCACCTTTCATTTCAGCTAATCTTTCTTCAGCAGCTTGTAGTTCTAAGTTACTAATTACACCTTTTGATTGCATGGCTCTAAGGTCAGTTATATTTTCTTCTGCTTTCTGTATAGCTAACAATTCTCTTGCAGACTTATTACCACCTGCTTTTCTTACCTTATCTTCTAAACTTATTTTCTGTCTTAGTAAACCTATTTCTTCATCTAACGTTATAACACCTGCTCTTCCTTCTTGCTCGAGTTTGATAAGTTCCTTTTGATTTTTTGCAAACCTATCTGAAAAACTTGCAGCTCTTCTTCTTTCAGCATTGAGAGCAATTTCTGATTCAAGTTGAGCTTTATTAGCTCTTGTAACATTTCGAGCTGCGTCTGTAGCTGCAGTGTAAATACCAAAGTCTTCTTGTAATCTTTCTATGCCTGCAATGATTGAACTTACAAAAGCTCGTTCCATATCTTCTTCTAAAGATACATATCCATCAATAACACCTTGAGCCATTGGTACACCAACATTGTCGTACATCCATTGCGATGGAGAATCTATTCCATACTTTTCTAATATTTTTTCTACAGCACTATCTATTGGCTTTACAAATGCTTCTGCAATCTCATCTTCTTTATCTTCAAAAGAATTTATTAATGCGTCAGTAAAAGCTTCTCCTGCTTCTTCAAACTGACTGGCATTTTGTTTTATAGAATCTGCAGATTGTTTTGCTAATTCTGGTCCCACAACTTGTTGTAATTGTTTTTCAAGTTGTGATGCTGCTGCTGGATTAGCAAGGAAACCAGCAAGTACTTCCTCAGCTACTACACCTTGTTGAGATAATTGTTTTGCAAGAAGTGGAGCAATATTAAATAAATTATCTATACCTTCTTCAAATGCTTTTGTTCTTTGTAGATTTTCTGTAAGGTTAGACATAAATTCTGTCGCTGACATTCTTGCAGCTTCAGGAAGTTTTTCCAAAGAATTAATTGCACTATTGACTGCCTGTTCTAAATTATCTTCAATAGTTTTAGATAATCTTACAGTTTCAGCTTCTAAATCTTCTATATTTTCTTTTGCATCATCTGCTGCATTTGCTGTTCTTTCAATATCTTCAACAATAATTTTTTGCACTTTACTGAATGCTTCTTGAAAATTTTCTTCTTTTGTTGCATCAAGAAATTCTGCTTGTGACATCTTACCTTCAGCAATCAGTAATTCTTGTTGTCTATTTAAAAATTGTGCTTTGGCTTCTAGTATCTTACTGGAGTTGTCGAAAGCACTATCTAAAGTTAAGTTATCTAATTTTTCGTCAGTAGCTATTTCAAATATATCTTGATAAATTTTTAAGAAATCATTTAAATCTTTTCTTGAAGCACCATCAACTTCAAAACCTCTAGAACTACCTTTTTGTATAGCCTCTAAAAGATTACCTTCTTCAGCTAATTTTCTAATACCTTTATCTATTCCTGCATCACCAAATGTTGTTTCAGCTATAGCCTCTACTAAGTTACCTACAGTAGGTGATTTACCAGTTTGTATATCAGTTACTATTCCAGAAAGACCACCAAATATTTGATTTTGTAATGATGTCTTATCTAAACCTGTGCTTTCTGCAAGGTTTTTAAATCTACCTTTTATACCTGGGTCTTGTGCAAATACTAAATTCATAATATCTTCACCAGCAGTTGTTCTAATTTGTGATTCTAAAGAAGCTATACCCCTTGTTGTTGTTTCAATTAAACCTTCGACTGATTTTATTGCTGCATCACTTGCATCTTGGTCAATGAGTTCCAATTTAAATTCTTGTAATTCTTGAAGATTTACTCTTTCTCTTTCTAAGTCAACTATTGAACCAGTTATTTCACCAATACCTTGAGCGAACTCATCCATGCTTCTTCTTCTTGCACCTATTCTTTCAAATATTTTGAATATACCTGCAAAAACAAGTAGAGGTGCAACAATTCTACCGATTGTTAAAGCTAATCCCTTTATTGCAGCGGCTACAGCTTGAGTAGCTTGAGCTAAACCAATAAATCCAATTTGTAAATTCCTGCTCATCTTGATTGCCATTTTTCCAGTTCCATTGAAACTTTGTACCGATAAATTCAATGCATCCATAAATTTCTTAGAGTCACTAAATGCACCATTCATACGTAAAAATCTTATTCGTCCAACACCTGCTTGTTTTGATAAAAGACCTAAAGCTCTTTTAGTTTCGTGAAAAGCTCCAGATAATCTTTTAGTTGTTTTTATTTGAGTGATTTGACCTTCAGGTCCAGGAATTGGAAATGGTCCAACAAAACCTCCACCACCAGTACCAAAACTTTCTGTTCCTGCTGGAACAGGAAAAGGTCCTCTAAACCCAGCAGGAGAATCAATTTGAAATGGTCTTGTAACTTGAGAAGTATTTATTCCACCTTGAGGTCTTCTAATTAAATTTTTTATACTTCCAAGTTTTGTTGCTCCTGGATTAGCTAGTAAAAGACCTAATTTTGAAACTGCAGTTTCATCAAATAAAGAACTCATTTGAGCTGCATTTAACATAGTTATTTCTTTTCTAAGAAGTGCCACTGCTGTAGCGGATGCTGTTGTATCAGCTGTAATTGCTTTGAATGTTCTACCTAGAATTGCAAGTGGTGCAAGAAGTAAAGAAATAACCCCTGAAGTTTTACCAATAATTTCAAGTGTTTTGTTTAAGTCAGTCATGCTGTTAATCATTGATGTAAAACCTTTTATTACATTATTGATTGCTGGCAAAAACTGTGAGCCGTAACTTATTCCTGCTTCTTGAACTATATTTTTAAGAATTTTTAATTGAGATATTGTTGTTGAATATCTTCTTTCTGATTCAGTTAAGAGAGCATTATTGACTACAAACTCTTCATTAGCCATATTCAGAGCTTCACTTACAAGACCAATACCACCTTCACCTTCAGCCCTTCCTAAAGCCATAAGTGCTCTAGTAGTTCTTATTTGTCCTAGTCCTAAAGCATCAAGAACTGCTAAAGCATCTTTACCATCTTTTTCAGCTTGTCCTAAACCTTCTATGAATAAAGCTAATGCTCTTCCAGGGTCTATTGCAAAAAGTTCTTGAAAAGCTTCAGTAGTTAAGTCAGCTGTATCTGCTATATCTGCAAGTTCTTCTCCACCTGAATCTACAAATCTTGATATAACCTGTACCAATCTTATTATTGCTGTAGCACCTGCTTGTGCTGGCTGACCAACTGCTCTTAATGCAGTAGCAAAAGCTAAAGCATCAGTAGCAGAATTATTAAACTGTGTTGATATACCTGCTGTTGCTGTAGCAATCTGTGTAGCAGCAGTAATAATTTCTGACTCAGTTGTAGCAAAGTTGTTACCTAACTTAACTAAAACAGAAGCTAAGTTATCAATATCTGCTGAAGCAAGATTAGTTATCTTTTGAAGTCTTGCTAATGACATAGCAGCTTGTTCAGCTGATAGGTTTGTTGCAACTGTTAACTTTTGTATTGTATCTGTAAATGAAACTATGTCAGTTGCTGCGATACCTAACTGACCACCAACAGCTGCTATTTGTGAAAGCTCTGAAATACCTGCTGGAGAAAACTTAGCAATATCTCTCAACTGTTGAGCTATATTATTAAATATTCTCTCTGCTTCTTCACCCTCTGCAGAAACATCTAATGTCTTTTTTACATTAGCAAATTCTTCTTCAAACTTTACTGCTGCTGCTGTACCAAAAGCAAAAGCACCACCTAAAGCTGCACCTAAAGGAATAGCAGATGTAGCTATAACTTTATTGACTTCTGTTGCAGCAATCTTTACTCTGCTAGACATTGTTTGCATACTTCTACCAACTTCTCTGGTAGCAGTGTTCATTGCACCTTTATCAAAACTCGTTCTAAGTTTTATGTCTATTAAGTTACTAGTTGCCATTATTTTTTATTAAACTCGCCCATAAATTGTTCTAAAGACATAGTATCACGAGGTCTTCTTCTTCCTTGTCTTCTATCAAGCTCCTTCTTCCACCAACCTTTTTCAGGCTCATTAGGTTCATTAGGAGATACATATTCTTCATCATTTACTAACGCACTATATTGAGGTGCAAAGAATGAAGACTTATCTATTGGAAGATAAGAAAGATAAATCATAAACCGTCTCCAACTAAGAGAAAGAGGGTCTTCTATATTGTAGAATCTTTTGAAGTCAGAAAGTATAGGTCCCCACATAAAGAGAATATCTCTTATGGAGAAACTTATTTTGGGGAATCATCTCCTTCTTCTGATTCACTTTCCATTTCGTTACCAATACCATATTGTTGTAGTAACCAATTGAGAAGCTCTTCTAATTGATTCCAAGTAGCTCCCTTTTCTATTAGTTCGTCTAATACTTTTTTTCCTAAAAGAGATTCTAACCACTCTGGTATCACTGATGTTGGAACTACTCCTGTTTCATCCATGAACCGCATTTGTGTAAGAACTACTCTTGCAGGTATTTGACCTGGTAATGTATATTTATCACCAAGCAATGTAAATTCTAAACTTTCTGCTGAGCTTTCTACATCAGCATCAAAGTCTTTATAATTGTCAGCCACACTGACCTCCTATGTCCATTAATAATATTTTTTTAGTTAATATCGAAAACTTCTGAATCATTTGTGTTATCAACAATTCTAAATAATTCTTGAAACTGTGAAACAGATTGTTTTGGTGCAAGCACTTTAAACTCAGTTGCGATAACAACTTTTTGAGGTGCTTTTTGATGAGCCATTGAAAAAGCTCCAACGTTAATTGCACGTGGAATTTGAACATGTCTATCTGCACCTGCTGGTCCATCAACAATCAACAATAATGATTTCTCATCAAAGTCATCTGTTGAAGGTGGTTGTATCATATTGAACCCAGTCTCAAAACCATTTGAACCATCACCAGTTGTGAGAGTTCCACCACCAAGAGCTATTTGAATATTAGCTTGTGAAGCTTGTGCAAGTTCACCAGTTAATCTAACTTCTTGTGCTGTTTTGAAAGTAGCAATTGGGTCAATTTCTTCAGCGACCATAATGTCTTCAAATGTTTTATCCATTTCAAGAGTCCAGCCGTCTTCGGAATATCCAACGTCAACCCATCCAGCAGCTGGGCTTGCCCATGCTCCTGAACCGTCTCCGCCTGGAAATGCTACGTAATCACCAGATGTGTTACCATCGTTTGCTATAGCAGCAACGTAAAGTACACCAGTTCCGACAATAACCTCAGATATTGTACCATTTGTTGTATTTGGCATTATTTATCTCCTGTTATTCTTCTTCTACTTCAGTATCTTGCAAGACACTGCCATTTTTGGCAATCTCTTCTACGTCAGCTTCCCACGGAGCATCCTCAGCTTCATTGTCTTCCACTGCGGATTCTGAATCTGCTTCAATTAGTAAAGGATAACTTTTACCGTCTAAAGTCCAAGTTTTTTCCTTTAGTCTTTTCCAATCAGACTCGCCAATCTCAACCGCATCATTCTGATTAAACATAATACCTGACACAACATCTCTAGCTTGAGATTGCATGAACAAAGCATTTAGCTTAACCAAAAACTTTTTATTCTTTTTTGCCATATAAATTTCCTTATACTGCTCTATACGTCATAGCTAAAGCGATTGAATACCTACCTAAGCCTGTTGAGACTTCTTCAATCCTCGTAGGGAATTGAACTATCTCAAAGCTATATATCTTGGCTCTAGTATTACTATCGCTTGTAGTTATATACCCATTACTATAGTTGAAAGCAGCCTGAATCACAGCATTTGCGAGAGACATTGCTGTACTGTAATCTGCAAAAGGTTTATCATTTCCAGAACCTCCCCATCTACCTGCATAACATTCCATTGGTAATAAAGCATTTTGTATATGTGCGTCGCTTCTTGGGTTCATCAAATTACCACCAGCTCTAAAAAGAACTAAAAATGGTAAATTAGCATTTCTTGGTAATCTAGTTGCGATGTTAGTGCTGCATATATCAGTTATTGCTGTCTGAGTTAACGCCCATTGACGAGCAATAATTTCTGCGTCAGGTGGTACTTTTTGTGTTTGGTCTCGCATTCCAGTCATACTACAACTCTAACTTATAAATTAAAATGGTAGGTCATTCTCTCTACCGTATCCATCTTCAAACTGTTCTGGATTTTCTTGTGTAGATGGACCAACTCCATCTATATTTCTATAGGATTCAAGAAATATAACAATATCCTGAATAGTATTTGCAGATTGACCACCTCTTCTTAAAAATTCGAAGTAAGATAATCTAACATTATCATTTTCTCTCGCTTTATCAATTGCTTGTTGAATAGCTCTTTCTCTTTGAGCACTTTGTGCTTCTCCAGCTGAAACTATAATTCTTATTTGTTGAACTACATATTTAACTCTATTAACAAATAAATCAGTTTGAGTCGCAGTACTATCTTTTGCTCTAGCAGTATTCATACTCAATCCAAATGTTTTTACATCTTCTCTACTCTTCCCTAATGTATTTTTAAATCTTGTGGAGTTTGCTATGGCATTTGGTTTTTCTCCAGTACGTCCTATTGGTTGTATAGAAGTACCTGTAATATCTCTATTTCTTGGATGGTCACCGACTCTTGTAGGATTAAAACCTGAGTTTTCAACTAAATCCCTGAGTTTCTTTTGACTTGTCTCAGAAAGTTTATTTACTAATTCACCATAGCTAATTTCTCCTCTTTCAAATCTTTCTATCATTCCAGGTGGTATAGAAAATGCTTTTGTAATTTCAGGGTCATTAAATAGTCCAAATAAAGAGTTTCTTGTTTCTGCATCTCTAAAAGCTTCTTCTCTACCCCCTTTATCTAAAATTATTGGAGTAGGGTCTCTATAATTTTTATTGCTTTGACCACTTCTAAAGTTAAATGAATAAAGACCAGTTCTTTTAAGTTCTCTATTAATTTGTTGAATACCTTGGTCAGACAAATCATTGATAAGACTTAAATCTTGCTGCGATAAAAGTGCTCCACCTCTTTTACCTCTTGAAATATCTCCAATTAATTGGTCTGCAATTTTAGAAGCTAATGTAGCTATTTCATTATCAGGAAATCCACTAACTGAAAGATTAGCTTTTACTTGTGCTTTTATTCTTGTTTTTACTAAATCAAGTTGTGCAGCTCTGTTTGCAGCATTCTCCATTGAAAATTGTGCAAATCTTGGGCTGTCAATTCCTTCATCTTCTGAGATACCTGCTCTTTCTAAATCAGTTAACATCTTAAAACTATCAGCAGTTCTTGGGTCTGAATAAAATTCTATACTATCAGAGCCCGCAATATTTCTTTTTGTATATCTATTTATAACATTTCCATAAGCAACAGGTGAGTCATCATCTGTTGGAGCACCTAAGTCATCAAATCTAGAACCTATTATTCTATAAATTGTTTGACCGTTTCCATCTTGGTCTTCTTCAAACTCAAAAAGTGGTGATGGTTTTTCATAGAATTCCATACCAATAAATCTCTCATCTATATCTGGTACTTTCTGTGAATAGCTTCCAAATTGTTTTTGTGCTTTATGTATATCTATCTCTCTTTGTACAGGGTCACTAGATATAACTCTGTTGAATTTTCTTCTTCTTCCTAGAGCTTCTCTTTGTGCAATAGTACGTGTCATATCTGCACCACCAAAAATTGCATCTTGTAAAGTTTCAGAAGCAAGTTCTAATGTAGCTTTATCTTTAGCAACTCTAAGAACTTCGCTTTTTTGTAACATAACCATTCCATCTCTCATTAAAGGATTATTATTTTTCTTTACAGATTTTTGATAAATCTCCTCTAAAATTCTGTTTGTTTGAGCATTAGCCTTTACACCACCAGAAAAAGCAGTTGCATCAAATGTTGGTTGTCCTGCTTTTATTCCTAGTTGACTTACACCGCCTTTTATAACTCCTAAAGGTTTTCTCATAGATTTACTCGTACTAAGACCAAATGCTTGTGCTGCTCCAATTAAGCTTCTATACATAAATAAACTTGGTGTATAAACAAAACCATCTGTTCTGTTATAAAGTTGTTTTGCTTTATCAGTAGCTGGTCCTCCATACTCTATTTGAAAGGCGTCTCTCATTCCATCTGCAGTTTTAGATTTAGAAGTTTTACCTCCAAAAGTAACTCTATGTTCAACTAAAGAATCTGGTTGTGTTGTGTCTGGGTCTTGTGCGTGAATTGTAGATTGTATTTGTCTTCTATTCGGAACAAAGTTATGTCTCATTGGATTATCAGAAAAATCCTGTCTTAATGTTGTATCATAATTTATTGAAGATTCAGCAAAATCATTATTCATATGAACTATTTCTTCAATATATTTTAAAGAACCTAAGGAAACAGATTGCGAAGTTGGTCTTGAACCTCTTCTAAACCTATTACGTTTTTCTTTTTGAAATTTACCAGTGGGTACTAAATCATATGTGTCAGGTCCTTCAATGGCTTGTTGTCCTATTATCTGTTTAAGTCCAAATCTATCATTTACAGTGACATCTTCTTCCATACTTGTAATTAAAAAACCTGTTCCTCTTCTTTCATTTATAGGAACTGTTCTTTCTTCTGTGGTTTGATAATTAAAATTTTCTAAATCATCTTTGCTGTATATATTTAAACTACCTGTTCGATTTCTTTGAAATCTAGGCTTACCTCTAACATCTGCATCATCACCATGAATAAATCTCATAACATCATTCATCTTTCCTAATTCGCTTAAAAAAGCGTCACCATATTGTGCTTGCAAATCATCTAACTTCATAGCTATAGCCATACCTATCTGTTCTGGCTGCAATACACCTGACCTGTTAGGTCCGACCATTGCATCAGCAGCTAAAATTGTATTGTTAATAAAATCTTTTATTTCTCTTTGAGCTGAAACACCTGATGAAGCGTTTGAACCAAAAACATACGTCGCACCGATTCCTACTTCTTCTTCAACTATTTTCATAAAACCTAAATCTGTTGTCTTTTGATAATCACTTAAAAAACTTGAATCGTCTCTCTGAAAAGCTTGTCTATGTTTTGATTTTGGTCCATAAAGACCTTCCATTATTGCATCATTAGTTCCTGCATGCTGTTTACCTTTTGAAGTAAATTTCATGATTGAATCTGGATTTCCTCTTAAAGCATTCTCTCCCATAATGTTTGCTATATCTTGACGACTCATAAGTCTTTCTATATCAGAATCAGGCAATGTTTGAAATGAAAAAGCAGACATTACACCATCTGAATCACCTAATTCTGTTTGTAATTGATTCATATTTTCGTCTGGTCCAGTCTTCCTGTTGAATTTATTAATTGCATAAGGGTCTGGTGCATTAGCTATTGCAATTGCCTGCATTGTTTTTTGAATAGAAGATAAATCTATTCCAACGTTTGAGGTCGGACTAGCAGCATATCTATCTATTTTGTTTGAATCAATTCTAAATTCTCCATAGAGTTGGCTTCGAACCTTTGAATCTAATCTTTGAAGTCTTAGAGATGTAAACCTACCAGCTGCAACTCTTATTTGACGATTTAATATTCCACTACCAGTTGGTAAAAAAGAACTAATAGCTCTTGACATAAGAGGAGCAACAACACGGTAAACAAGTAAACGTCGTGTTCCACCTCTAAAAGGTCCATGCTTAATTAATGAAGACATATCATTAAAACCTTGGAGGCTGTTATATGCAAGACCTCTAACAGGACTTAATGTTTTATTACCAGTGACAGCTGATATTGTTCCTAAGTTATAAGCAAAATTGTAAACACCACCCTGAAAGTTAGGAGTATCACGTAGACTTTTATAAAGCTTACGACCCCTAATAGAGTGTCTAAGGTCAGAGGCAAGATTTCTTAAGTAAGCCATTACTCTCTATGTAATAAATTTAAAGATTTGTAATATATCCTACCGTCTTTCATTCTTGATTGATTGACTGATTGTATCTCGTAATATTTACCAGAACTTGGTTCGTATATTCTATCAGAAGCTTTTACATCTGTTTCACCAGGGATTACTAAATTAAATGTTTTAACTACTGTATTTCTGCCATCTCTATCTTCAGATTCTGATAAAAAAGTTAATCTTCCTTTTACATTAGAAGCTACATCTGCCCAAGTATTGCTTTCTATTCCTCTTTCATCTACAGAAGAACCTGATGTCCTTTGTACATTTATACTATCTATTAAAAGTCTTCTTGGAAATCTTGCTGCCATATCACACGAAAAATTGTCTTCTAAATGGAGCAAGTAATGTTAGGTCACTTGCTGTCAAAACTGTAGCAGCATTTAAAGATAATCCACCAGGATAGCTTATAGAATAGTCCCCTACTCTTTGACTATCTGCCATTGTAAAATTTGATACTTCAGATGATGTTTGTCCTTTGATTTCTGCAGCTTCTTGTTGTGATGCTATAACTAATGTAGATTCTAAAATTCTTGCAGATGCTCTTTCAGTAACAGCTTTAAACTGTATTGGAAGTTTTGGAGTATCTGAACCGCTTCTTGCGTAATATCCTGCATTATAAGTTACAACAATATTCAAAGGTTTGAGATAAGACCATCTCTTTCCTATTCTTGTAACTCTTCCATTTTTATATGAAACATAATCATTTTCATTTCCTTGAGTAAGAGTTATACCATCTTCAACAATTGATGTAATTGAATTTACTGGTAAGTGAGTTAGAAATATATCTTTTGTTTGGTCGCCTGTAAATGTTTCAGTTTGTGTAGTTTGTTCTACGTCATACCCAACGTATTCTATAATAGCAGCTTCAACTAATGGAATTATATTGTCAGTTAAATGTGTTGTTAAAGATGAGTCAAGAGAAAACTGAACGTATTGTCTTACGTCTGCAGCTGTACAGAAAGCCATAGTTTAGCCCTCCGTATTACTTAGATTCTTTTTCGACTTTGGCAGCTTTGTTTTCAGCAGGCTTTTCAGCTTTTGCTTTTGCTGGTGCTGCTTTCTTAGGAGCAGCTTTCTTTCCCCAACCTTGCTCTTTGAGCCAATCAGTTGGATACTCTTTTCCAGCTTTTGCAATTAAATCAGCTTGACTATTAGGTAAGTCTGCTGCAACACCTTCCCAAATCTTTCCATCAGGAAGTTTCCAAATATTTTTTTCTGGTATTGTATACATAATAATTATCCTACCTTACTTCTTACGCTTTTTAGGTTTTTTCTTCTTCTTTGGTTTATAGCCCATTCCGTAGCCCATATTTCACTCTCCTGTGATTATTCTTCTAATACCTCGTCAGTACTATCCTCAACCTTCTCCTCATCAGAAACTTCTTCTTCGTTAATTAAAAATTGTTCTAATTTTGCCTCAGAATTTTTAAAAAAATCTTTATCTCTTACAACCATACCAAATCTTTCTAGTTGGTCTGTTACATCTTGTTGGTTTAATACTTTTTTCATTTTTCTCCTCCTGGTTTAAAGGGCGAATACGAATCCGCCCTTTTAAAACCAAATGTCTTGTTACATTGCTGTAATAGTACAGAATGCAGTTGGACGATAAATTGCAAATCCTAATCTCATTGTCAATCTGATTGCCAATTGATTTTTTGCAAAGAAATCGCTGTGGCTGTCGGAAACAGCTAGGTCAACGCCTTCTCTCAAGATTACTTGAGCAGCATCGCCTCCGCCGAATTTACCGACTAACATTGTTCCTTCAGCAATTACTGTTGAAGGTACTACGTTTAATCCCCAAAGTTTTGGAGCAACAGCTTCACCGAATCCACCAGCAACGACAAACAATGGGTTTCTAGAACCGCTTGTTTCTACAGAACTTTCTTCTGTAACAAGGTCGTACCAGTCAGATGGGTGCATAATTATTGCGTCTGGTTCTACGAAAGCATCTTTTCTGATTTCAGTGATTGCTTGATAGACCTGACCGATTTTCCTTAACTTACCTGTGTAAGAACCAAATGCAAAGGTATTGATACCTGATTTGTTTAATACACCAGTTAAGTTAGGAGCACTTCCTGAACCGTTGATTAATTGGTTATCCAAGTTCAACTTCATCATTGTTGATAAACGTGAGTTGACATATCCTTGAATTCCAGCAACATCAGCTAACAACTCGTCAGTTACAGGCAAGAAAGTAGCCATCTTTCTGATGGATTCTGTTCTTTCTGTAAATGCTAAAGCACCTTCATTAGATGAAGTAATGTCGCCTGATTCAGCAACTGCACCAGCATTGTTTGTGAAAGTTGTCTCTTCAAGATATACATAAGCATTTTGGTTTGTTTGAATTTGGTCAAACAATCCGATAACGCTATCTGGATTTCTTAAAGCAGTCTCTAGTATGCCAGGAGCTCTTAGACTCTCTGGAGCATAACCAGTTGTGTTCAAAGTTGTTTTAAATTCAACACTTGAATCTACACCTTTAACACCATTCTCATTGTATGCATTGTAAGCTTTTGTGTCTGTGAACATTTCACCAATTGTTTTTGGTGTTTGTGCTTCTTCTGCATTAGGAATAGCGTTGACAGGTGTTTCGTCGACTTCCATAGCTTTTTCGTTATTAACTTTTGCTTCTTCAATTTTTAAATCATCAACAAGTCCTGCAAGTTCTGTGTTGTAACCTTTGATTTTCTCTTTGGCTTCAGCAGTGTACTTGCCGTCTTCTTGTGATTCGAATGCAGCTTTAAGTTCTTCACGAGATTTTGCTATTTGGTCTTTGAGTTCTTTAATTTTACTCATTTAACTTAATCTCCTGTGATTAATGAATAAATAATAATTTAAGTATTTATTCTTCGATTAAGTCGGCTTCCAAGGATTCAGCGATAAGTGCTTGTCCCTCTGCCCATAGCTCATCAGATTCAGTATCTATTTCTTCTGAAACTTCTGCTTCAATAACTTCTTCTTCAGATTCTCCGACAGGAACTTCAGCAGGTTCTGCTTCAACTTCCTCTTCGTTTTCTTCTTCTTCAGTTACTTCTGGCTCAATAACTTCTACTTCTTCAGCAGGTTCTACTGCTACTTCAGCTTCCGCTACTTCAGTTTCAGATTCTTCAACAGGTTCCTCTGTTGTTTCTTCAACTTCATCTATGTTAGCTTGTTCTTCTGCACCGAAGCTTGTAATGAATTCATCAACTTCTGCCCAAGCATCAGTCAAATCTTCTTGCACGCTTCTTAATGCGTCAGTGGCTTTCATACCTAGTCTCCTTCCATCCTTAGCACGCAACATCGCTATGGCGGTAGCTCGTGCCATCAAGTCATTAAACGCAGCAAGCACATCAGTGACTTGTTGTGAAAAAGATTGTTTAACATCTTCTTCAACATCTTCTTCTTCTGAATCAACTTTGTAGTAACTCTTACCATCAATCTCTACGATGTTCACTACTTTGCCTAACTCAGTTGCCTCTGCTAATGCTTTAGCAGGGTCTTCGTAAATTGTTTGTAAGTCTTTCTCTGGTTGTGGGTCAAGCAATTGGTCTCTTACTTCATTGATACCTTTTGCGATTTCTTTTACTTTATTAACCCACCAACTTGGTAAATCTGCATCTTCATCTTTTGGAAGATTCTTGAGAATATCTTTCATATCTTCTGCAATAGTTCCTAAGGCTTGCATAACAGTGTGTTGAGGTGTGTGACCTTTGTCTCCTCCATTGATAGCATCTTCGTATTCATCATGTGTTTTACAAGGCATAAATACATTTTTGCCATTTACTTTATGTGTATGCACTCCTACTGCACAAGACAGTTCTTTAGACCTATTCATAGCTTCACCAGGATTATCAAATACATCTTTTGGATTAGCTGCTTTTTCTTCAGAAAAATTATCTTCATAGATATCTTCATTTTTCTCAGTACCATCTTTCACCATCTCTTCTAAAAGTTCTTTATTAGATTTGATTGCCATTGTGTAAGTATCTTGATTTGCACCTACTAATACTGGTGATACTTCAAAGACTGTAAGGTCTTTTAGATATCTGACATCTTGTTCATCATCTGAATTATCTTTTTTCATTTTTCCATATTCTGAATCATTAACCCTATAACCAAAAGACCATTGCTGTAAATCGCCCATGTTCTTTACTAGTTTATAAGCTTCTTGACCAGAATCTGTGTCCATGAAAAATTCACCTTGGAATGTAGCTTTGTCTCCATCTTCAGTGATTATTCCCTTTCCAATTGGCATATCCCACTTATGTGCCCATACCATTGGAACCATTCCTGATTTTGCCCTGGATTTGATAGCTCCAGGTACTACTACGTCTCCATCTGAATCTAAATTATTAAAAACAGAAAAGACTGCTGATACCTTACCCTCGCCGTCCTCTTTGAACTCGAGGTTAATGTTTTTTATTTCTCTTTCTTGCATGCCTAAATTAAACTCCCAGAGTTGTTCTATTGTTTATATTAGACATTTACCTCAGAATTTAGTGTCTTTTCTTTTGTAATATCCTTTATGACAGTTAGCTTTGAAATGGGTTGAGTTACTCTTCTATCGGTTTTCTTGTGTTTACCATTTTCTAAGATAGCCCATACTTGCATAGTCGCAGTTTTCTCTTGTCCGTTTACTGATACTACTACACCATGAACAGTTGATGGGGGTTGAGGGTCTTTGTTTATTGACCAACTAACTGATTGTCCTACTCTTACAGAACTTGCTTTATCACCACTTTTCTTTGATGAGAGTGGATGTGATGATGGAAGCAAATCGGTATCATAAGGTTTTCTCTTAAATCTACCAGTTCTTAAAGCATGTATAAACCCGTTGACCCTGCCCATTCCCCACTGTTCAGCACTTACAACATTACCCCTGACAGAACCTGGTGAAGTTCTATAAGCTCCAATACCTCTTCGGAATACTGCTATTAGTGTTCTTAAATTAGCCCTGTGCTTTGGATTCTTCTCATTATGTTTTTTAACTTTATTAGTTAAAATTTTTCTTACATTAGCTGAGACTTTTGTTGCAAATATTTCATCAAGTATTTCACCTTGTACCGATAAAGATTTCTTTCTTCTTTCTCTTACAAGTTTTTTTCTTTCAGCAATAATCTCTTTCATTTTTGATTCGCCTATATTGAGAACACCACCCCATTTGATAGCAGCTATAACACCATTCAATCTTGAATCACCTTGATGTCTACTCATGTATCTTTCTCTTCTCTTTACCCAACTAAGAACAGATTCACTTCTATCACCTTTCTGATATTTAGACCATCTAGCAAAAGCATCATTACCTGTAAACGCAGTAGGAGGATTACCTCCTGTACCTGCCATTCTCCAAATCTCTGGATAATTTTCTTTTAAATCTTTTGCAAAAGCAAAAGGAAACATTTTATATTTTGAGTTTGTAATTCTTACAGCTAAATCATCACCACGACTTGGAAAGTTTGTTCTATCCTTGATTGGCTTTTCTTTCTTTTCACTTCTATAACTATCAGACTCAACATTATATAAAGCCTCTGCTTCTTCTATAGATACTTTTATTTCATCAGGTTCTAGGAAAAAATTTTCATTTGGTTTTTGTGATTTTTTCATATCAGCTAAAAACTTATCTGCTTCAGCTCTTGTTTTAAAACATTTTATAATTTCATTGTTTTCGTGAGTAATAACACAGAAAGCACCATTAGGCATTTGTGCTACATACTTTTCTTCCTCTATTCTCTGAGGTGATTCAATAACATCTTGTCTTGTGGATTCAGGTGGTAAAGCAACTGAGCCTAATAAAGCTTTACCTTCATCAGGTGAAAATCTATCTCTTTCTAAAAGTGGTGTACCATCTTCTTGTATTTGAATCATATTCAATGGTCTCAAGTAAACATCATGTCTATCATCATTGTCTAGACCTACTACTTTTCTTGCTTCACCAATTGTTATCCAACCACCTTGAACACCAGTATTTACTCTCTTATACAAATCATCCATATCTTCTTGTAAAGCTCTGACTGAAGATACATCGAACATACATTCTAATTCATTATCTGCAAAATCTTTCTTGAGAAGTTGGTGAGTAAGTTCATTTGAAACAATCTTCCACATAGGTATTAATTTTTGCTCTGTGAAAAATTCTCTCAATTCTCTTGTATTATTATACGTTGCTGAATCAAGTCCAGCACCTAGACCAGCTAAGATTGCTGGAACTCCAAGAACTGCTGATATTCTTTCTTCAGGTAATCTTCTTAATTCTTGTAGCTTCATTTGGTCAGGTGAAAAAGAAACTATATCAACATTCATTGAACCAGATAAAACCATAGGAGCTCCTCTATTAGCACCGCCAAACTTCTGTTTGTATGATTCAGAAATAGCTTCTGCTTCTTCTCTAGTTGGTCCACCAAGAGAATCATTCCTTGGAGATAAAACAACTCCAGGTACAGCCATATTGTGTAATAGAGCAGCTGACCATTGACCTGCAGCTTCATCTCCTAGTATTTCTCTTAATACTCCTTTTAATGGAGCATGACCTCTTCTGTGGTCATTAGGGTCTATTCCTTGTCGGATATGTACAATATCATCAACAGGTATCTTCATGTTTTCTCCGCCTTTACCGTGTTGATAATATTCGTAGTGTGTAATCAATTCTTCTTGGTTGCCTCTAACTTCAACAAGATGAGGCATTATTGGAACAAGTTGTACTACTTTACCTTGAGCATTTTTATTTTTATAAAGAAAGGCATCACCAACTGTATTCATTGCCAAAACAATATAGTGACTTAACAAACCAGCTGACATGTATGGATTAGGTCTAGCGTATAATTCTGCTACAGGATGATTAGCAATTTTATCCATATTCCCGAATTCATCAGGTTTACAAACATTCATTGTAGGTTCAGAGAAAGCTGTTGATAATACATTAAGGCATGCAATAACAGCAGAATTTGCTGAACCATCTCCTATCTCGGCTAACTTATCTGATTCGAAAAAACCTGATGTTGTATTGTATCCATATACAGAAACATCATTACCAAACATTTGGTTATAATTAGCTTTTTCTTCTCTACCTCTGATAACATCAAAGGCTTTTAAAAATCTATTTCTATCTTCTGCCATTTACTAGTAAGCTTCCCATGTTCTTCTTTTTTGCATTTCTTGTGCTCCTAGTGCTAAAGCATCTACCATGTCATCATGCGAACCTAATGGAAACGTCAATAGTTCCCTTTCTAAGGTCGGTAGCCATGGAGCTTCTGCTTTAAGTAAAACATCTCCAGCCTCCATCCTAGCCGATAATGGCAAAGCTTTTGTTATTTTATCTTTATCTGCAGGAAATTCTTGTACTCTAAAACCCTCTCTTTGAAGCATTTGTGAAACAGTTTTTGAAAGTCCAACCTTTTCTAAAATCACATGTGTCCATCCATGTCTTTGGTACATCTCTGATATTTGTGGTACTAAATCAGGTCCCTCAACTTTAATTTGTTTTACATCATTTACAAATAAAGTTCCATCACTATGTTTTGCAAAATCTATGATTGCAGTGTAATCAGAAGTTTCTGCTGTAGTGACTGCAATATCTGCTGCTCCAAAATGTGTAAGTTCTAATGGGTCATACTCCATACCCTTTGCTTGCCATAAACCATTTTCAGTTTTTTGAAAATACGATATCCATTCAGGTTTAACTATTGATTGTCCATTATCCACAAACTCTGCAAGATACTCTTGGGTAAATATTATTGAACCAACTTCTTTCTTAGCTACTTCAACTTCATCAGGGTCTATTGCAGGATTATCAACTGTTGAAAATCTAAATGTTTCCCAGTTTTCATCATCTTGTGCATTTGTCCATAAATCATAAAACCAATTATTCATACCCATTGGTGTAGAAATAAATAAAGCAGAACCTTTTCTTTCTGTAAGTGTAGGTCTAAGAACTTCTCTCCAAACTTCAGGTTTAATAAATGCAGCTTCGTCCATTACTAGAAAGTCAAGACCTTCACCTCTGAGTCTTTGTGGATTATCAGCAGACTTTGCAGCGATGTATCCACCGTTTTCAAAAAAGACTTCCATGTTTGCAATAGAAACTTTAGGTCTTATCTCTTGAGGAAAAGACATAGCTGCTGCTTCAATTGCTCTCCATCCAACTCTTGCTATAGCAAATGTAGGAGCAACCCACCAAGCTCTCTTACCTTCAAGTGCAGCCTGAATACATAATTGAACACCTAGTCTAGTTTTACCAAATCTTCTTCCTGCACAAAGTACTTTCCATCTTGCTTCTGAATTTGCAACAGTTTCTTGAGCTTCATGTAGTTTCGGAAGTACTGCAGAATAGCTTGGCATTATTCTCCTTCGTACTCATCCCAAGTTTCTAGTAAAGCAAATACTGTTTCTTCTAATTTATCCAACTCCATAACTACCATACCATCAGTAGTCCCATCAGGCATTGCAACAAATATAAAAGGTTTGTTATTTCCTATTGCAGAATTGTTTTCATCAGATTGTTGTTTAGCTGCTTTGAACTTTGTCCATAATGATTGAACTTGTTTACCAGCTTTTACTTCAACTCGTACATGACCTAACCAACTTTCTTCATGTCCCATCATTGAACGAAACTTTGTATTAGGTATCTTTAGTTTTTTTCTAGCTAAGTTTTGTTTACGACGACCTTTGTTTCTATTTCGCCTTGCCCTTTGTGCAGCTTCACTTTTCTTAGGGTCATCTGGATTATATCTTTTCTGTCCCATGGCTACATTGAAACCTGGACCTTTCTCTCTAAGCTTTCTTGATTTATATTCTGAATACGTTTCGTCATCACGCATATCAAAGCCTGACATATTACCACCTATACTTTCTTTTCTTTGCCTCCGTATATTTCTTGTAAGAAGAAACAGTTAAATTACTTGGGTCTTTTTCCCATTCTACATCAACAGGAGTTTCAAACATTACGTTTTTTGAAATAAGTCTTTTCATAATAGATTGACAAGCAGGACATTTTATCTCTGGGTCTGAATTTATAGAATGAGAAATCTCTGCATTAAGTTTGCATTCTTCGCTTATACATTGATAGTCGTATCTTGGCATGTTTATATTATACAGATAAGTTTTTTTGAATACAGCTCTTCCTTAGAAGAGCCGATGATGGGAGGAGGTCGGTGTGGATGCCGACAATTTAATATTACCTCTTACCAATATTCCTTGTGGTATTTAACACAGGCACAGAATAAAATTTATTTAGAAAATTTGTAATCACTAAAAATATTCTTTCATCAGAGAAAGGAGATATGAACTTATCAACAATCTGATTTTCTTTAAACATTGTTACAAGGTAATCGTTATCTAATTTTTCTAGTTTGAATCTAAAGCCAGAGTATAAAATATCTTGAATCATCGTGTTAACAGATTACCATACGTGTCAAGCATTTGAATGCCCGCCTCACTGGACGGGCTTAATTCAAATATTCTACTATGGCGTGTTTTCCATAGATGATTACATTTGGATTATATACTAATCAAATGAATATCCATTCAGGTTTGCTATCAATATACTCCACAATCTTTTTTAGCATACGTACGTCTTCAATTGCAGAATGGGCATCATAGGTTTCTTCCAACATCCACATCGCAATATCTTCTTGCTTATTAGATTTATCAGGGTATAAAGATTTGATTTCAAGTTTTGTATCTCTCCATTCACATAATGGGACTAAAAGATTATATTGTTCGCACGTTTGTTCGAGAACTACTTTGTCAAAAGCTAAAGCATTATGAGCTACTGCAGTTTTACCTACAAGAACTCTTGATATATCTTGGTATATATCTTGGAACTTTACTAAATCATCTCTCTTAATAAATTTATCAGCAGTATATCCGTGAACATGTGTAGCCCATGGATATTTTAAAAACATTTCAGGTGGTTCAATAAACCAGTGATACTCTTTTCCAGATGATATATCAATCATTGCTAACTCAATGGGGTCGTACCAAATCTTGCCTTTGAAATATCCCCACTTCTTATCTGGATTATTTGTTACATTTGCTCCAGTAGTTTCAAAATCTAGTATTACAAGTTTACTCGCTGACATTTCTCAACCTCTTAATACTAAATGGTATCTCATATCCCTCTTCAATAAGCATTTTAAATACTTCATCTCTGGACATTGGACCTATTAGGTCTGGAAAATCATAAGGAGATTGTTGTATCTCCCAATAATAGTTACGCCTTTTTTTCTTGTAGTCTTCGTTCTCGCCTGATGGCTCTTCGTTCTCTCTCGGATTTACCACCCCAGATACCAAACCTTTCTTTTCTCTCTACAGCAAATTCTAGACATTCTTTTTGGACTTTGCATTCACTACAGATTTTCTTTGCTTTTACAGTAGAACTCCCCCGCTCTGGAAAAAATAAATCTTGATTCTCCCCAACACAATTAGCATCTTCATAAAAATCGGGAACTGTAAGTATATCTGCAAGCGTCGCTATAAATGCTCCTTCTTTACTGATACTTACTATATCTAGAGCATCATAGATTTAATAGGTTTATTAAGTAATACATCATAACCATCCTAAAAGGCTTTATTCTTTGATATTTTTCCATCTTGAGTCTAGTACGGAGTCAAAAAATTTTTTTTCTGGTTTCTCATGTCTAAATACAGGGGTGTATAGACGAAATTACGTGGAAAAGAGCGATACGTGTGGGTGGGATTAAGTTAATCGCCGTATTC
>VTLG01001020.1_pt1 | contig 21115 bp, 21 predicted proteins | sample 4694571 | NCBI WGS metagenome assembly VTLG01 (sample SAMN12604809, study PRJNA352737) | marine metagenome | biome: ENVO:00000447; feature: ENVO:00000209|ENVO:00000569|ENVO:01000036; material: ENVO:00002151; isolation source: viral sequences binned using virsorter ... | reverse complement strand
TTCCCCCCGTTTTTACAATTTGCGGAACCGTGGGGATGGCATCAATTATCTGTTGTTGAACATTTAATTTTTTATATCTAGTTACACAACGGTTTCCGACCAATTCATACTTAATAATCTGTTTAGTTCCCTCTTCTACTTTTGTCCCAACTTCAGGTGCGCCATCGGGAGGACACTCTTCTGGCTTTTGCTTGGGTACTTCTGGTGCTGGAGGTATTTCTGGGTCTTGGTGTCGTTGCGGCTCTTCTTCGTTGATAGGCACAATCCTCAACGGTTCATAACTCATTGGTTCGTATGCAGGTGCGCCCGAACCACTACATAGAATTAAATTATGCTCAGGGTCAGTGTCGATAAGAGCATCGTTTTCAATATCACGCCTTGCTACTACACAAGGCATCTCAATAATCGGGAATCCTAAAGGTACATTAATTGGTACGTTTGGTGTATTAACGACAGGAATACTAATAAGGTAAGTATTAATAGGTTTAACTCCTACAGGACTGACCTCAATGCTTGGAATCAAAATTTAGGCAACCCAATTGCCTTCTTCTCTTCGTTTGATTGTTGTGCTGGACTTAACGCTCCAGTGGGTAACGCAGGGCCAGATAATCCAGGTAATTTCATTGAACCCATAACCTTTTCCATTGCTTTATCTTGAAGCATCTTCTGGTTATCTTCGTTAGTTATCCATAAGTACCCAAAAATCCCACCACCAGTGATAGCTGCCACAATAAGAAAGGATAGTACACTGATAATGTTGAAAATACGTTGCATGGTAAAAGACGCTATTTTAAAAGCTCTTGCTCACACTAGCCTAATTACTGTTGTGGGTCTTCTTCCGTTGTTACCTCTATATTACCTGTTACAGGTTCAGCAGCCTCATTCGCAAACTGAATCCCTCCTTGGAGTTGTAAAATCTCGGCAGTCACCTGATTAAGTGCTGCTTCCACTTGTTTTTTATACTCTATCTTTTGCTGTAAAGATTCTTCCCACTTTTTTAGTTGATCAGTCATAAAAAATTAATATTCTCTTTTATTGTACAGAACAATGAAATATAGCAATAGGCGGCTTTCCTAGAACTGTCTTGCATATAGAAACAATACTGAATACCTGGGATCAGTTACAGGCTCGACCCAATGTACAAAATCCATAGGAAATTCCTTACACCATCCAGCTTTATTTTTAGATAGTCCACCGTAATGACTTAATCCTTCTTCTGAGTCTGCTACATGTAACGTCGAACAATAAGCATTAGAACCATCATCGTCGTGCGCTGGTATCCAGTCTCCTACACGATATTTATTAATCAATACTTTCGTTAAAGGTAAATCTTTTTTCGGGGCAATCTTACTCAAGCTCTCACGAATATCTCTTGGTAAAGCAAGCCCTCCTACCGAATGATAAGCACCAATTTCACCTTTCAAGCCTGTGTTTGGATAATGTATGGAACGGTCAATATAGTAAGAATCGTCTATTAAATCAAATCTCTCTTTTAATGAATGAGCTTCTTCCTTTTCTATTAATTTATACTCATGTAGCATAAGTAGATTTCTTCCAAGCAGGAATCATATTTACAGACCATAAAGCGTCAGACGACATAATCTCTGTCTCGTATGTATCTGTAGCATTAAAAATCAAAGCATCTCCTTTGCTCACATCGTATTTTGTTCCATTGATTTTGAGATTTTGCCCGTCTTTCAAAGATACCGAAAGGAAACATCCAATAGGTCTTTCTACTTCAGTGGCAAGTGTTGTCGGATATAAAACCCCAGTATTAGCAGGTATCTTTAGAAACGATGAAACAAGATAAGTATCAACTACTTCGCTTGGCATAGCATCCTTCCATGCTGTTTTTAGTGCTTCAGGATAAGCTCTCCATTTTATGAATTGATAGACAGAAATCTTGTCTCCACCCTCATCAACCATGCAGTGTCCTCCAAGATACGTTGTGAATGTTGGTAGGTTTGCGACCATAGCATCACAATTAGAATCAGAGACATAACTGGAGCGTTTAATGACTGTCATTGTTAATACTCGATTTAATCAGGTTTAATGATTTCATATAAACCACCTGCTAATTTACTATCAATCTCGTCTTGAGTCTCTTCTTTTGTTTTAAATGACCAGTTGGGATCATTCTTATATGAATCCTTATACTTACCATTTAAAGCTCGTGACTCAGCAATATATTCTTTTACTTTGTTGAAATTAGCCTTCTGTTCGGTTGTGAGAGAAGAGGCTTCCAATAGTAATGAAAGAACTTCAATAATGGCATTTAGTTGATGATAGTAATCGTAAGTACCTCTAATTGTTCTTCCAGCTTTTTCATCAAGAGTTTCTTCATAAACAACACGAGGAGATTCAATAATAGTTTGTACCGAACCAGTGTCAAAGTCACCCACCCAACGGTGTGTTTCAGGATTAAATTTAACTACTTTTCCCTTACAAAAATCTGTATTTACTAAATCAAGATTAGACCCGACAATACTTGAAACTAATGCACCCGTGATCTTGTTAAAAATAATAGTTTGATCCCCTTCTACTGTCGCTGTCTCAAGAAGTTCGTCTATAAATTCGTTATACATAATTTATATTATCCTCCTTGCGCTCTACCGAAGTAGGAATCGTCACTACCTGCCATCCAGTAGATAGATCCACTACCATTTTTCCACCATAGAGATCGAACATCTCTGTCAATCGTTGCAGTAGCATTGTTTATATAGAATTGACTGTAAAATCTCCATCTTACACCAAATAAACAATTATTAGGAACACTGACTGAACCTGTAGCCCAGTTTTTAGCCGTATCTCTACTGTTTGTAGTTCCACTACCGTAGACATCTATATATAAAGCAGTAGTGACACTAGGCTTATTACTTAAGTTGTTGTAATTAAGGTAATAACTTCCATGTTGTCCATCGAGATAGTCAGCATCAAGTCCACTTCCCGAACCATCATTTGATGAAGTCCAACCAGATGAAGTGACATAGCCAGCACCATTAGTTAGTTGGTTATTGTTAGTTGGGATTGTTGGCTTATTACTTAAATTATTGTAATCAGAATAATATGACCCTTGTTGTCCATCCAAAGTATCACTATCTAATCCACTACCAGAGCCGTCATTACCTTCGTGCCACATCTTATGATATGTGCCTGAAGGTGCGCTAGCTGGACAGAAAAGAGGATTTCCATCAAGTCTTAGTTCAGAACCAACTTCAGAATTGACTATCCTTACATAACCACTAGAACTCCAAGCGATATAAGCTTTATTAGTAGTTCCTTCTGCAAATTCGATATAAGGATTGCTCGAACCCGCAAACCATAATTTTCTCTCATCCGAGGTATTAATACTATTACCTGCGTTTGTCCTTACAAAAATACTGGGGCTTAAGCCATCAACTGTTGCTGCATTGACGTTGGTGAGAGATGCACCCGATCCGCTAAATGTTCCTGCTGTTACTGTTCCAGAAAAAGTAGCACTTCCATCTGAAGCAAGAATTAAGGCATCTGTATCGTTCGACCCTGAATTAGAAACTCTAAGATATAAACTTTGTCCAACCGTGTTGTGATCTATATAAGCATCACCAGAAGACTTAAATCTTACATTGTTTTCTGCAAAAATAGAATTAGTACCTCCAACTAAAATATTCCCTGAAAAATCAGCACTCGTACCATTTAAAGTTCCAGTTAAAGTTCCACCTGTTAAATCTAACTTAGTGGATAAATCTATTACACTCCACGCACCATCACCTCTTAGAAAAGTAGAACTAGAAGCTGTACCCGATCCAAGCCTTGCAGTTGCTACAGTTCCAGAGCTTAAGTTTGAAGCATTTAAAGCAGTTAGATTTGCACCACTAGCAGCAGGAAGTGTTGCAGGGAATCTTGCATCTGGAACAGTGCCAGAGGTTAAGTTACTTGCAGAAAGAGCAGTTAAATCTATTGTCTGCCAAGTGTTATCTCCTCTTAAGAAATTAGAACTACTTGCAGTTCCACTTCCTAACCTTGCTGTGGCTACTGTCCCCGAAGCTAAATTACTTGCATTTAAGGCTGTTAATGAAGTCCCAGCTCCACTAAATCCTGTTGAAGTTAACAACCCAGTTGAAGGGTTATAAGTTAAGCCTGTATCTGTCTCGGCTCCTTGTGATCCTGTCGCTCCATCAGCAAATAATGGGTAAACAGTTTCATCAGTTGTGTTATTAGCAGTAACCGTAAATTCAGTTGCTAATGCTGCTGTTCCTGAAGTGTCTTGGTTGAGAGTCCCTACTACGAAATCGAGGGTATTATCTGAGTCATCATAAGTAACCGTAATACCTGTCTCGGTATTACTTCCAACCATCGCTCCGACAGTATCTGCAATTGTTTCTGAAAGACTGACTCCATCAATCGTTAAAGCATCAGTCTCAAGAGTTCCATCAACATCTACGTCGCCAGATATATCTAATGAACCTGCGGTAACAACTCCGACTGTGATATTTGGAGTTCCAGTCAGGCCAGCAGATGTCCCTGAAGTGTTTTGATTACCAGCACTATTAACGCCAGGAAGATCTATATTTCCTGTTCCGTCAAAGCTCACTCCACCGATTGTTCTAGCTGTTGCAAGTGCTGTAGCGGTAGCTGCATTTCCAGTACAAGAGCCAGCAGAACCCGAAGTATTACCAGTGACATTACCTGTGATATTTCCTACGAAGGTTCCTGTAATCGTTCCACCGTTCGTAATATTGTTACTGCCTAAATTGATTGCGCCACTCATTGTGCCGCCTGCTAAAGGTAATTTAGTGGCGATACTATTTGTTACTGTCGTTGAGAAATTAGCATCATCTCCAAGTGCTGCTGCAAGCTCATTTAATGTATTTAACGTGCCAGGGCTAGAATCTACTAAGTTTGAAATAGCTGTGTCTGTATAGGCTGTCGTTGCTACTTTTGTACTATTATCACTTGCTGATTGGGTCGTAGCTGTTACACCATTAGTTAAAGCCCCAGAGCTAGAAGTAAGCCCACCGAATAACGTATCTCTTGTCGCAATATCAACTCCATCAACTGTTCCTGAAACTGTGATATTTCCTGTTACATCAACACCAGCACCAACGTCTAAGTTCCCAGCAACATCAACATGTCCATCGGCTTGAATAGACATTCTTGACACACTGTTAGTAATATCTTTGAAATCTAAAATTCCTGAGTTAAGCCGTATTTGATAATCTGGATTATTGTCGCTATCAGTAAACCTTAATTCTGGACTTACATCTCCAAGAAAAATATCTTTGGCATACACATACCGACTTGTGACATCATTACTTCCCAGATCAATACTCCCCGTTAAAGTTCCACCTGCGAGAGGTAATTTATTTGTTATTGCCGCATTTGAAGCCGTTATATATCCTGCACCGTTTGTAATTGCATTATTGTTTAAAGAAATATTTGCCGACCCATCAAAAGAAACACCTGCAATCGTTCTTGCTGTTGCAAGTGTGGCTGCTGTAGTAGCTGCTATTCCAAGAGCATCTATATCTGATTTCGTTTGATCGGCAGTTGATCCAGATTCAATTCCATCAAGTTTCGATCCATCAGTTGCAACATCTCTTCCATCAACCGTTCCTGATACTGCAATATTTCCTGTTACCTCTAAAGCTTGACTAGGATTATCATTATTAATCCCAACAGTTTGTGTACTTCTTTTTATATTTAAAACATTGTAGTAACTGCTTGAATACTGAACTCCAAGGGTAAAAATATTATTAGTTGTTCCAGATCCGTCACTATTCCAACCAAACCAACCAGCAGCGTTTGAAGGGTCTGAAGGATGACTAATTCTTAAAACTTTTGAACCATTTGTTGAGTTATATACATCTAGAGTCATACCTGGAGTTGCTCTCCCTATACCAACTCGATTATTAGATGAATCAACTTTTAAAGTTGAAGTATCTATAGTCAGATCACCAGTTCCAGTGATATTCCCTGTTACATCAAGACCTGCACTTATATCGACATTAGCTAATAGATCAATATGACCATCTGTATTTATTTGTACTCTGTTTGCCCCATTAGTTTGGTCAAAAATAGCAAACATTCCATCATTATTTTGTATTCTCCAATCAGGATTATTGTTTGAATCATATAAATTAATTGCTGGATAAGTACCTCCAACAGTTAAATCTCCTGTTGTAGTAATATTTCCAGTTGTTGTTATATTTTGCGATCCAAAATCAGGAGAAATCTTTGTTCCTGCTATCGCTGCGCTTGAATTAATTTTTGCATTTACAATTGAATCATCTCCTATTCGTGCCGCAGGAATAGTCCCAGAAGTTAAATTGCTTGCGCTTAAAGTAGTTAAATCAACTTCTGCCCAAGTTAGTCCACCTGTATTTCCACTTTGAGCTTGTAAGAAATATCCATTAGTCGGGCTATTACTTACCTTTAAATTTGCTTCATCAATAACATTGTCATCAACAGACCAAGTGTCTCCAGAGTTAGAAACTACGACCTCTCCCTTATCTCCATCTGCAATACCACCACTAGAATCAAATTCAGCAAGATTGCCATTATCTTTCTTTAGAAATATCTTACCTAGATCGGTTCTTAGCGCTATTTCACCAGCGACAAGATCAGATGAACCAGGATCGGATCCTGAGCCTCTTTTCAGTTTAATTGTGTTAGCCATTTGACCTACCTCCTAGTAGTGATTGTAGTTAGTAGGTTCCCCCATCAATGTCTATACCATCAATCGTTCCACCGTCTATATTGACAGCATTTAGGTTCTGAGTTGCCATCGTTCCAAGACCCAGAGTTGATCTAGCAGCAGCAGCGTCAGAATCGTCAACCAAAGAACGACCATACGCTGAGAAATCCGCTAGTGACGCTGTTCCTGACCCTGTGAAGTATGGAAGTTTATTTGACGCAGATGTTAAGCCAGCGAGGGCTGCTAATTCAGTGTCATAAGCTTGAACATTTGTTCCTATAACTACGCCAAGTGTTGTTCTAGCTGCGGCTGCATCAGCATCATCGAGAAGTGTTCTCGCATAACTTGTAAAATCAGCAGTTGCCATTGCGGTAGAACTACTGAAATATGGGAGCTTATCTGTTCCTTGAGTTAATCCAGCAAAGTCATCTAAAGCTGCATCCCAAGCTTGAACATCCGAACCAATAGCAACTCCAAGATTTGTTCTTGCTCCTGAAGCGGTAGAAGACCCCGTTCCACCTGCTGCTATCGCAATGTCAGTTCCACTCCAAACCCCTGTTGAAATTGTTCCAACTGAGGTCAAGCTTGAAGAAACAACTGTTGATCCTAGTGTCGTTTGACTTAAAACATTATTTGCATTGATCCTAAAAGTCTTTCCAGAAGCAACTTCTATATGCTCTGAAGATGTCCATGAATCAGTTGAATTAACCCAGTTCCAAGTTTTGTCTCCGTCACCAGAGTCAAGAGTTATTCCACCACCATCTGCTGCTGCATCATCGGCTGCTCCCTTAGCAAGTTCTAAGTTTTTATCAGCAATCGTGATTGTAGTAGAGGAAACTGTCGTTGTTGTTCCTTGAACAGTTAAGTTTCCTGTGACCGTTAAGTTTTGATTACAAGTAAAAGAAGGAATTGTTGCTCCACTTAAATCAACAGTTCCAGTAAAAGTTTTATCTCCCGAAACTGTTTGGTTCGTTGAGAGAGTGTCGTAATATCCATCTCCACCTATCGCTTCAATAGATGTTGCGGAACCTCCAGAACCTCCAGTGCCAGTTCCGTAGTACAGAATATTAGTGCCTTCTGCATACGCTAATTCTGCGTTTTCAAGACTGGTGGGTGCTGAACTTCCAGTGCTTCTTTTGATTCTTATAGTGTTAGCCACTAGAAGTTGCCTCCGTCTGTGAGTGTGCTAGTTGTCCATGTGCTGTCAGCCTTATAAGTTCCAGCAGCACTGTCATAATAAATTATACTTTTATTTACCCTATTTGTATCAGAAAGGTATATACCAGTTTCTCCTTGCGGCCCTTGAGTGGCAACCGTTATGACTGAACTATTGCTTTCGTCAACAGTTACAGTGTTTTTGTTGGTTGTGATATTTACTGTGGTCATGCAGTGTATCCTTCATCCATATAAATAGTACCTTCTATCCAGTATTCTTTCAGCCCTGCGCCATTAGTTAATAACACATCATATTTATATTCATCAGCAGTAAAGGTGGCTGTTTGAGTATCTGTAAGCGTCCAAGTCCATGTCCCATTAGGTGCGCTTGTAATAGCACAAGCAGCATCAGCAGCTTTTGTAGTGCGTCCAGCATCCCAAATCTGACTTGCAATTGAATATCCTGAAAGATTTATCGCAGTATTATTTGAGTCTTTTAAAGTGACAGAAACACTGTGATCCGATCTTCGCTGGATCGTCATGTCATACGTTCCAGGTGCTATCGCCATAGGACTAACCCTTTTCGCATATTGTAATTCAAATAATATAGATTTTGTTTTTTAGAAGACATAGATTTCAACTCTTCCGTGACCTCCTGCTTTTCCACCTCCTTCATTTCCACCACCGCCACCACCAGGGACAGATCCAGCAGTAGCAGTTCCCCCGCTAGAACCACCACCTCTGCCACCGTTTCCTCCTAATTGACTTGTACCTCCTAAAGCCTCTGACCAGTTATTACCATTTTCGTTTGATCCACCTCCTCCTCCTCCTCCGAAGACAGAAGAAGCACCGTAGTTGTACGAATATCTAGGGGTGCTTACACCATTATATTTAGCATTACCACCACCCCCACCACCGAAAACAGAACCAGTTGGTAACGCATTAGGATTAAGACCTGATTGGAATGAGGTATTGCTGTAGTTATAGAAACCACCTGCCCCTGCTCCATCCTGAATTGCGCCTAAGCGTCCGTTTAACCAGTCTTGGTTATCAGAGTTTGAACCAACATCTACCGCACCGTAATGAGAACTTCCATTTCTAGTATTCCCTCCTCCATGTCCACCCCAACCATTACCACCCCAACTACTTCCTCTAATACCTCCTTGACCTCCCCATCCAGTAACAATTGTTCCTTGGCCTGATCCAGAAACAGTTGAGTTTCCTCCATTATTACCGTTCCCGTCACCTGATAACTGCGCTCCTCCTGCTGCAACGTAAACGGTATAACTGCTATCTGTTAATTCCGACAAAGGTTTTATTAATAAACCGCAAGCTCCTCCACCACCTCCACCACCACCATCATCACTACTATGGTCACTACCTCCACCGCCTCCACCGCCCCAACATAAAATGACAACGATTGTGCCTGTTCCTGGCTTGATCCAAGTTTGGTTACTACCTGTATAATCGAAACGAGAAAAAGAAGACGAAATCGTTTGCGCCCAACTTAAAACACTTCCATTCGTAATTAGACTCTTTCCTGAATTACCCGATTGACCTGGCAATAAAGCCGCTATTGCTGCGGCTGCTGTTGTTTGCCCCGTTCCACCATTTACAATTTCTGTTAAACCTTTGTTTTGATAACTACTTGCTCCCAATGCACCAATTTCAATCCAAGATTGATTGGTCGAGTTTCTTACTTTTAATATTGCTGGATCAGAGGAAGTGTCGAGCCACTGCATAAATGCAGCTTTAGTTGATGGTTCGCTATTTCCGCTATTTAATGTTTGAAGAGCTTCGAAATTGTCATTAATATCAATCCTTGCCTGTGGGAAGGTGACATTTTCTAAACGTTCTGAATTAGCTCCTCCCGATGGGTTTGCTTGTGGCATTAGATGGCCCTCCCGAATCCTGTCACGGTATACATAAATGCTGTATCTACATTACTCCCATTATTGAATGTTGCGGTAAATCCTGTTCGACTCAAACTAGAAATACTTACAAACAAGTTTGAACTAGAAGAGTTTGGAGTGATTTGAACCTCTGGTGTATTGTAAAAAGCCTTCTCAAAAGTCACGTTATAAACCCCAGTCGAAGCAGAAGTATTAGCAGCAACAGAAGCACTATCTGTTCTACCTAACAAATCCAACGTAGCTCCTAGATCACTAATCGTTACCTTCGCATCTGTGTTGTTTGAAGTAATAGAAGCTTTAACTTGAATACCTCTTGCTCTTATAATCGCAGCTTCAAATTCTGCCCAATCTCCCCATGTCGGAGAAGAACTTGGATTGTCAGGTGTCGTTCTAACAAACAAATCAACGTTTGCTTCATCAATAACATCTCCATCAATAGTTCCTGATGCAGCGTCAAATAAACCACTTCTTGAATCCCAAGCCGCACCTGTCGCTGCAATTGAATTACTAATAACTTCTTTTCTTAAAACTGCGTCATATTGAACACCTGCATGTCCAAAATCAAAAGTCGTGGCAAACGTGTATTCACCTTGCTCATCTCCATCTGCATAGAAAGGTTCATGGTAGCCAGATGATACATAAGGATTAGGAGTTAAAACTAAGTTGTTTCCTGTTATGCCTAAACCACTGTTAACTTTAGCTCCAGTAAATGAAGTCTCTTCACTCCAAGTTTTAACATTAAACCGCCTAGTTGCTTCAGGTAATGTTGTTATAAAAGAAGCAGGATTTGTTGATTTATTACCTAAATAATCTTGCGCTTTGATGAAGTACGTTCCAGCTAATAAAGGAACTTGTTTTTGAGTTGAAGCACCTGAAACACCATCGACAATTTTATTACTTGTTAACCAACTAGAACCTGAAGTTCTAGGGTCATGTCTAATAACTATTTGACCACCTAATTTAACGTCTAATTGTGCAACTGCTTGCCAAGATAAGACAGCTAAAGTCTCAGATATAGGAACCATTGACAATCCTGTAATATCATCTGGATTGTCTTCTAAACCCTTTACGTCATACTCACCAATAGCAGGTTCACTAAATAGTATTCCACTAGAACTAATACTTGAAACTTGTATGACATACGTTCCAACTTTTACATCCCTTAAATCAATTGTCGTATTATTTACAATTTCAGTCGTAAAATTATCATCTTCATGTCTCCACTTAACTCTGTAACGATCCACACCTGAAACACTTGCCCAATGGAAGGTAATCTTTACAGCAATCTTGCCGTTTAATTCATACTGAAGCTCTTTAGTTGTCGTCCCGTCATAACGTGGAACATCTAATATTTGAACATTTGTCGGTGAGGCAGGAATAACATTCAAATTAGTTGTGTCTCGTTCCTCCAAAGAAATCCCCTGTTCAATATGTGCATATTTACTTTCGTTATGTGAAACAGCTTCAATCGTATATAAGAAATCATTTTGTTCTTTAATCCCTATTACTCTCCATAAGGAAGTTAACAAGTCTGCACTTTCTACAACCCATACGCTATTGGCTTCTGGTATTGCTTGAAAATTATCTCCAATCGTTACTAATCCTCCTCCTGTTGTATAATTTACATCCCAATAATTAGCAGCACAATAACTACCAAGACTTGTAATTATATGCCCAGTATCAAACGTTCCATCAGGGAGAATAACACTTAGAGTTGGACTTTCATTTAAATTTATATCACTTACTTCACCACCATCATCAATATTAATTGAATTAATTGTTGCCGAACTAATCCTTCCTGCTCTTCTATATCCTGCTTTTACAGGGTCAGCAATAGAAATTATTTGCCCTGGTTTTAATAACTGAGCTGTAACTAAATTAGAAGTAAAGGCAACAATTTCACTATTATTTTCTTCATATAAAATCCACTTACCTAATCTATTAGCTTGCGCTCTACTGGTACACGCAAATGCTGTAACACTTCTCTTTATTACACCCCTCTTAGCAATTGCAGCAGTGTCTTTTATAACCTCATAAGCTCTATCTTTTAGTATTAGATCTAAATAAGCAACAATGATAACTGTTGGTTTGTTTCTATTGCTTCCATTGGTGTAAGCAAAACCATCTTCGGTTACATTGCTCTGATTAAAGTTATAAACAGGATCAGAAGGTGCATCTTGAGCAACAGTTAAACTTCCATCTTCCCAAAAACCTTGACAACGCATTACGGAAAGAAGTTGATTTATTACGTTATATGCTTCATCTGTTGAACTAATTGTTGCATTACAACTAAATCTTGCCTCCTTTGTTGTTACTCCATCCAACGTATATTCAACTTCTTCATTAGCATATTTACTGGCACGGAAAAAGGCCCATTTATCTAATTGTGAACTGTCAAAATGATCTCCTAGTCCAAATCTACTGTTTAACATTAACGCATATAACAGCCAGCTAGGGCATGAAGTCCAGGTCGCAGCTTGGAACGTTCCATCCCACACAAAGTTAGTTGGATATATTATTCTTCCTGTCTCACTATCAACGGTAACGCCAGTTGGTATTTGAACTTTTAGACCTTTAATATCATATTTTCTTGAAGGAATTGAACTGAATTGTTGTGCATCTAATCTGACACCAATTACAGCACTATTAGGATAAGTCTGAGGATTAAATTTAACAGCAGTATAGTTACTCCAGGTAAAAGCATTAGATAACAAGGAATCGTTACTATCATCAGTTACCCTCGTAACTTTTACTGTATAAGTTGAATTTTCTCCTATCTCACCTGCATCTTTTTTGAAACGTATTTCATATTGTCTGTTATAAGCATCGGCTGTTCTTCCTTTAATAGTGTCATCAATAACTTCATCGTAAGCTGTTGAACTTCCTGTCGTTATATTTGTATATTTAACCGCTATTTTTAATCGAACACTCGTACCTAATGTATCCCCATTCTTGTTATTTATTTTTTGTAAAGTAGGTATAGTAATTAGAACCCTGACAGCGTCAACACTTGTATCAGTAATGCTCCTTACAACAGGAAAACTTTGAGTAACAGGAACATTGACACCAGTTACAGTTAACGTTGAAAGAGAAGACTCCAAAGGAATATAACTTTGATTTGCTGTCCCAGTTCTTTGATATAGATCAACATCTTGAAAGTTATACGTCCCATCGGAATTTTGTAGAGCCGTATCGTTAAAAAAGACAGACTGAAGACCATTAGCAAGACCTTCTATTGGCCCCTCTGCTATGACTTCTGTCAAATTCGCAAATTCTCTACTATCTAAACTATCTCTTGCTGTACGAGGAGTCCTGCTACTGCCTCCACCGCCTTTACCACCACCACCAGCACCAATAATTGTTGTAGTCATGTGTTTCCAGTTCCTGTGTCTACCTGAACGGTATCAATACCTGCGCTGACAACAACGCTCCCCGTTATTGTACGTCCTAAAACAATAGGGACAGGAACACCTGCCGCACTCGTATTCGTAATCCCACTAAAATTAAACGTTTTTCTAGGATCTTCCGTCTCTTCAGGTGTTTTAGGAACAGGAGTAAGCATCCCTGATATACCAGCGAATACTAAAGCAGCACCTATATAAGCCATTGAAGTCGCATACCATTTTGCACCTGCAAAGGCAGCTTTAAGAGTTCCACCTTTGGCGGTCAGTGCTGAAAATGATGCTCCACCTGGAATCATAAAGGCCGCAGTTATTAAAGCTATTCCCAAGATTACCTTGCCTGTATTTCCTCCAGCGCCAGCAATAACAGGTGTAATCAATATATTTTCCTTACCTATTGGATCTTTACATTCATCAATCCCTATTGATGTATCTCCTACGCATACAACATATTCTCTTTCTGCCATGTGACGATCTAATCCTGCAAAATTAGCCACCAACATCCTTACGCTTTCTGCTACATCAGCTATATCCGCAACAATCTCTTTCCTGCCTGTAAATTCAGCCAGTTCCCCATATAGCTTTACTGTTCTCATGCCTTAATTTCTTACCTGTACTTGATTGTAACCAATCCCCATAACAATCTCTACAACTCAAGCGATTCTGAAGATGATGCAATACATTTCCATCTCCTAAATACACCGCACAATGGTTTAATCCAGGCGATCCAATCGACATTAATAACAAATCACCCTTTATTAATTTCTCGTCTTTTAATAAACGAAAACCTGTTGCTTCATACGCTCCATCAAACATCGGAGCCTGAATAAAATGTTCTGGATCATCTGGTCTGTCCCAATCTCTTAACTCTAATCCTTCCTGTTTGTACCAATCTCGTGCGAGAGTCCAACAATCTTGCACCGCCCAAACCCATTGCCTCGATAACAAGGGTGAGATATAAACTCCAGAAGGATTGTATGTACTCCATTTCTCCATTCTAGGATTAACGATATACCACGGGATCTTTCCTTTACTAGCAGCAACTTTGTCTGCCTCAGACGGTTCTGGAGCAGAGATAGGATGACTATGAACAATAGCTAGAATTTCTCCTCTTTCTTCTGCTCTTGCATAATCAATTGGACAAATTTGAAACATTTGTTCAGGATATTTAGCAACATTTTTACAAGGCCAATACTTCTTTTTCCCTTTAACTAATAATAAAAGGCCACAAGCTTCCTTCGGGTCAGCTTCTTTTGCTGCTTCTAAAGCTATATGTTTCCAGTTAATAACTGAACGTGCCGACTCCAGGGAAGTCATCAGGCAATATCTGTCGTTTTGGTAATCTTACTCCAGCTAAATCAAACGCACTACACATTTCGTATTCAATAACATCCCTATTTTCCATTGATTTTCGATCTATAAAATAAATATCTCTTGGTCTAAAATAACTTGTTGGATCGGCATCACTATTTGATCCCCCAGTAAAGTTCACAGCATCCAAATATTTAGACAAGGTGCGAGTTCTAGTTACTTTGCAACCTTCTAATCCATCGGGCAAAAGAGCAATTAAAGTTGTAAACGTACCAAGTAGATTAGCTACGGAAATAGTAGGTCTAGGTAGAGTACCTGTTCCAGTTACTTCATACCCCTCTGCTTTTATAGGTATTGCTGTATAAGTCTTACTTTGCCAAACAATATCGCTACCTAATTCGTTTTTTGTATTCGTAAAGTAGTAGGTAAAGGTTTGGTTCTCAGTTCCTCCAGCCTGTGTACCGTCAACATCTGTACCGAGTTCGGTAAAAGGGCCGTGTTGAGGGTAATTTAATTCAAATTCAAACAACTCAACAATCGTCTTAGCATCAGCATTTTGCAGAGTTTTTTGTAAATCAAAACTCCCTTCGCCTTCTGCGTAGTCAGCGACCCAATAATTAACAACGCAATACAGCATTGATTTATGCAGCTACAGCTTTGATAACAGCAAAACGAATAACAATTGCTTCACTCAATGATCCTTCCGAAATGTTAGTCACATTAATTGAAGCTGAACCTGCTGCTGCCTGTGCGTTTAAAGCATACTTTCCTGCTGTACCCGCAGAAGCATGGTTTAAAACAACAACATCAGTTGCCGCAATTGTTGAGTTTGTAAGAGTAAAAGAAACGATGTGATTACCAAGGTGGGAAGCCGTTAAAGCAGCGTTATTCATTGTTATAGTTCCACATTTTTTATTTAATGTAACCGCAGTTGACTTTGAAGTAGCTTGCGTTACTGTTCCACCTTCACCAGTAACGTAACCAGCTTTATCGGTGTTTAAATTTGTGAAATTAGCATCAACTTCTGTATGAGTTAATGGTGAGCCTTTGCCAGCTCTAGTGACAATGGTACTCATGCTTGAAAGACCTGTCTAAATGTTGCACTTATAGTAGCTCGGTTTAGGTAAGGTATTGATTTTATCCAACTATCACACACCCATTTATAAGAAGTTGAAGTGTCAGGAGGAGTCCAATCAAAACTTGCTCCATCTGAAGCTCTGTTATCTAAGAACGTAGAAATTGTATCTGCATCGGTCTCACTAATATTTTGCCAACGTAAAGTCCATTGTTTTGGATTCTGATTAAGTCCTACGTTTACTCTAATTTCATATCCATCTCCCATGCTGGCAACACGGGTTTTAGGAGTATTTCTTTGGTTCGCTCCGTACGAAGGAGCAGGACTTGTTGGAAATGTTGCCATTATGCTAAAAGTCCTCCAGGTCTTTTCTGGTTAGCAATCTCAGTTTGAACTGCTGCTGCCAGCATACTTCCAAGTTGTTCAGCTTGCCCTGCATCTCCTTCAACTGACGAACCAGAAGCATCTACGTTAACCACTACGTTTGTTGATCCTCCCATTCCATGGTTTGGAATTATTGTTCCTGCTGAATCTGGGACGAATAGTTCTGGGCCTTCTTCCCCAACGAGTGAGACTCTCCCTTTAGGTGGTCTTCCTCCATCGGCAAAATTACCACCCCACATCTTTTTGGCTCCTGGTAACCCTGAATTAGCCAGAAGCATACTTATACCGTAATTCATTAGAGCATTGCTTATCTGATTGAAAACATTTGAAGCAATTTCGCCTAAAGTTTTAGTTCCATCTATGGCGGCATTTATTCCTTCAACTAAGCCATTTTTAATCGTTTCTCCTATCTGAGCATAAAGAGCATCTTCTCTTTGCAATAACTCAAATCTTCGAGTTGCGTCTGCTTTGTCTCTTACTTTGTTTTCAATCTGTTTTTTTTGTTCATGAGTAATACTTTCTTCTTTCTTTAATACTTCAGCGACTATTTCCGAAATTTCAGCTTGAATAGTACCTTCTTGTGTCCCATGCTCCAGTATCAAATTCATTTTTTCAACTTCTTTATCCATATTTTTAAGTCTTTCTTTTATTCGATCATTAATGGTTTTTTCAACAATGTCTTCTTGTATTCCTAGCTCAATTACTTTCTGTCTTTCATCAGCCATTTTCATTAGGTTTTCAATGACTTCTTTCTTACTCGTATTATTTTGCTCGTACCAATTCCCTTTTCCTGCATCTCTATCAGAAATAATTCCTTTAATTGCAGTCTGTATATTTCTTAATACAGGATCTTCAGCCTCTCTTCCTACCTTTCCTATACCCATTGATATTCTTGTCCTAGCTCTTAAACCTTTATCCTTATCATCACCCTTTCCTTTTATACTTGTAGCCCAGTTGATAAATCCTGCTACAGCCGCACGAATACGAAGCATCGCCTGAGTGAAATTATTACCCCACTCTTCAGTAGAAGATCCAAATTCCTTAAGAGCAGCAACTCCGTCTTTCCCAATAATTAAACTCATTTGCTTTGTTGCCATTTTTAAAGCTTCTTGCGCTCCTGCTACCTCAGCAAACTCCTTGAGCTGACCTCCTATTTCTTTTCCTGCTAATCCCATAGAATCAACCAATGCGTCTATGTCAGGATTGAGTTCACTCAAGGCCTTTCCTAATTCAGCCGTTTTACCAACGAAGGCATCTACTTGTTGACCTATAGCACTTAAAAGTATTTGCGCTCCAAAACCTGATCCTGGCCCCATTTTTGCTTGTAATCCAGCACCTAAAGTTCCACCTGCCACAGACCCCATTCCACCGCCAAATAAAACAGGGAAACCTGCTCCCAACATCAAACCTTCTCTAAGTCGTTCTCCTTTTTGCTTCCTAAAGGCTCTCATTCTTTGAAGCCTTGCCCATGCTTCATTACTAACTGGCCCTGTTCCTCTGCCTCTTCTTGTTGCTATAGGAGATTGAGTCGTTGCCATCTCCCTTTGTGCCGCCAACGATTCTGCATTGCTCGTTCCAAATAGATTTCTTTGCTCCTCCACACTTAAATTTACATTTTCAACTCCTTGACGAATTGTTTTTAAGATTCGATCCCTTATTTTTAACTGAACATTTATTTTCCTTTCGTCTAACAATAACTCTCTAACTGCTTGTGAGTTCTCAAGACTATTAGCAGTAAGTTCTTCTCCAATCCTTAATCTTACCTGCCCTAATCTGTCGTCCATATTAGAACCCCATCCTGCACCTGCTACTCCTGGCCCTGCTGGACTGTCGTATTGAGTCCAAACTGGGCCTCCTTTCATTATGGATTGTTCTATTTGTTTTAATCGAATCCTTTCTCTTGTCTCTTCTGTTAAAGCTGCTTCTATCTCTAATGTTTGCCTTGAAAGAGTTTGAATCCTGGCTCCTTCTTTTAATTCCGTGTTTTTAAGTTCAGCTTGTTTCTTTGCTAATTGATATTCCAACCTTTCCACACTAGAAGGGCCACGCCTTGCAGCCATCACCTCTGGCCTATCATTCAAGCTAGTTAATGCGTTCTTCCCTACCTGACCAGGGCTGATCAAACCCATCATCATCGCTCCTGCTACTCCCCACAATTGCTTGATGTGTCTTGCTACGTTATTAAGTGCTACAGCAGCTTGTTTTTCAAACGCTACAAATGCCTGAGCAGCCTGGATCGTTTGCATCATCCCACTCCAAGCCAAATTAACTGAAGTAATACCTTCTATAAACTGAGCAGACCAACGTGCATTTGTAGATAAGTTTTCATTTAAAACTTTCCCAATAACAGGTATTCTTTGAGTTAATTTTCCAAGTTTTTTATCAACATCAAGGAACATTGGAGATATTTTTCTTAACCACTTATCCATATCTCTAAGACCTTTTACTCCAACACCAATTTTTGCTAAATTGGGAAGTTTTCCAAAAGCTTTTCCTACGTTAATTGCTGCTTGAGTATCAAATTTGGCTCGACTTACACTTCTGTTAGCAATAGTAAGAAAAGTTTCTTGATTCTTTAATCTTTTTGATTCTGCCTTAGTTAAATCTTGTTCAACTTTTAACTGTTCTTTTTTTAATTTAGATGAAGCATTTAATCGTTCATTTATCCCATCAATAGCAGCTTCAATCTTTTGATATTCTTCACCACTTAAATCAACCAAACTAAGAGCTTGTTCTAATTCGGCTCTATAAATACTTAAAGAAGCAATATTATTGTCAGGCTTCATTGCCAATAAAGCTTTATTATTTTGAAAAGCTCCTCCAGTACCCCCTGCGTATAATTCTTTTTGCGCTCTTATTCTGTCTAGTTGAGCAAGTCTAAGTTTTTGTTCTGCTCTTGTTTGAGCTTGAACAGAATTGATATATACTCTTCCATTTATTTCTGCATTGTTAGCTGCTGTAGCTAAAGCAGAAATCTGTCGTTTTAAAACTGCCTCATTATTAGCAAGTGTTTTTGTTCCTTCTGCTATGTTTTTTATGAATTTTCCAAAAGCTTTAGCTTGTTCATTAAACTCGCTTGTTTTTCTGCCGTCAGTATCTAATAAACTTGAAGTATTTTTTAAATCCTGAAGTAATTTTTTTATTTTTACTAAACCTTTTGCGCTTTGAGTTAATTTTTGGGGATCTAAAGGACTTTTTTGCTTACTTGAGTTTTTCGCAAGTTTTTCTGAAGACTTAGCAATTTGCCTAAATTCAGTTGCAACTCCTTTTAATGCTTTAGAAAGGCCAGTAAAATTTTTATTTATCTGAGCAACATTTTTATCAATAGAACCAAGAGACTTTCCTAATTTTGTGACAGCAGTTTTTAACGCAGTATCTTTGACCTTGAACTCAATAGTTCTTAAATAACTTTGAGCCACTCCTCTTCTACCAAATAATATTCTCTATCTTACCTCTTTTGCGTTCTACTAGCACTACCTCGTTGCGCTGCTTCTCTATCTTTTTCCATTTCATCATTCTGAATCTTAAAAAAAGCAGCCCAACCTATCATCTCTTCTCTTGTTAATTCCCTTGTTAACTCACTAACCGTTTTTCCTAATTCCTTCGCTAATGAAAATAAAAAGATCCATTCTTTATTCGCTTTTCAAATCTTTTTCTGCTTCTGCCACCTCCTTATCCGATCCAGATTCCAGCATTGCCAATTGAATTTCTTGCAATATAGCAGCTTCTACTTCTCTACGAAGAGTTGCTCTGTCTCCATCAGCAAAAAGTCTTTTACCTTTCTCATCTAATGCTTTTTGAATCATCAAAGACAAAGCAAAATCAGAAGCATCATCTGTGTTACCAGCCTTCTTCTGAATAGATTCTCTTTCCGCAATCGTTAATGGATGCCAAAAAATAGTAAGGACAACTTCACCGTCTTTCTTTACATCATGTTGATATAATTGACTGACTCCAAATTTATTGGATAAGAGTTCAACGGCTCTCATAAAAAATTCCTTACTTTAATAGGATAATAATACTATATTAGGCGATTGCTGAAAACTGACAAGTGATGACACCCAGGCAGTGTGACTCGTCTTCATCATCAAGAACAATCCCAGGGCCAGATATTTCACTTACTCTTGGTGAGCAAGAATAAGGATCAGCATAATCAGAAGCATTAACAGACGTTAAACCTGTGATAACTGACTCACTGACAGCAGCTAAAACAGATGTCCCTTTATTCTTTGGAACGTAGACTCTACACTGAACGAATCCTGCGTAAAAAGCACTTGCAGCACCTTGAGCTTGTTGAGTGGCTTGTCCGAAATTAACTGTCATCACTATATATTTCACCGTTTTTCCTGGTCTTGTATAACCAATATTGTCGTAAACCATCTTTACATTTGGATCGACTGCCTTTACTGCATCTGTAACTGCTCTTTCAAAAGCTGCTCTTGTTTTTACGAGTGTCATACGTCTAATCCCTCAATATTTATATTAGGACGTTTATCAGTAAAGATTCTATCTACTTTCTGCCTCAATCCTTCTTTAAAAGTACCTGAACCGTTAAGAATATACGCACCAACATTAGATTTAGGAGACATTAAAGCTTTTTCTGTGTATTCAGCTCTGTTGCCAATAAATATGCTTTGGTTCAATTTGTATTTAGTCGGAACTTTGAATCTTGGAGCAATATAATCTCTATTACCAATCCAAGGATTAATTTTTGCCTGATTATTCTGTGGCATAGAAGTTTTAGAAACTTGCCAGCTAGAAGCAAAAAATCCAGTCTTAACAGGACTTACTTCTTTAGAAGCTAGATCACTAGCAACAGAATTAATAAATACACTTAACTGACCTTCAATGTCTTCTCGAAGATCATTTCCTATCCCTTCTGCAAAATCTTTTGCCTTCGCATTGGAAGGGACTCTTTTTTTAGCCATTAGAACCTCACTAGCAAAGTAAATAAATAAACTTGTCCACCACGTTTTGTGTCTATATCAACGATCTGTGCCACATGAGTTGATCCTGCATAACTTAATGTCACCTCATCCCTAAAAGTAGGTTGATGATCTCCTATTAAGTCAGGCGTAACATATAACTTCGCTTGTCTTAATTCTCTTCCTTCATCTTCTTCTGATTTAATAAATTCAATAGGAACCTTTATATCAGCGTAAGTTGTCGTAACTTCTAATTGCTTCCCTGCGGCTACGTT
>VTLG01014933.1_pt1 | contig 21116 bp, 27 predicted proteins | sample 4694571 | NCBI WGS metagenome assembly VTLG01 (sample SAMN12604809, study PRJNA352737) | marine metagenome | biome: ENVO:00000447; feature: ENVO:00000209|ENVO:00000569|ENVO:01000036; material: ENVO:00002151; isolation source: viral sequences binned using virsorter ... | reverse complement strand
GCTCGTGCCAATGTCCACAAATCCCAGATCGCCACATGGCTGGGCCATCGGAACGAGGCGACGACCGACATCTACATCAAGGTCGCAGGTACGGACCTGGAAGATGTAGCTGATGTGCTTGCCTAGTGTGTCAGATCCGACACGCCCCCCTGTAAAGGAACCACTTTCCCGGCCTGACTCTCCCATGATCGTCCGAAGGATAGACCATGGAGCAGAACGAGGTGGAGAAGGACATGCGGGATATGGGTGTGGCTCGGTATCGCACCAAGCTCGCCAAGGCTAGAGACAAGGATCTGGAGACAACGATGCCGATTGGTCGGCGTATGTTGACTCACTACCTGACCCCGTACCAGCAAGAGGTTGATGCGTGGGCATTGGTAGCCAAGTCAAAGCCAGGGAGGAAACACCGGGCGGTCGAGTACATCGACCTACTGCCGACAGATGTTATCTGTGCGCTGGCAGCTCGGGCGATTCTTGACGGGGTAGCCCACGCTAAACTGTTTACCCGCTTGTGCATGACGGTCGCCTCTCTTGTAGAGGACGAGGTCCGCTACCGTACCCTCCAGGAAACTGACAAGGGACTGTGGGATACGCTGTTCCGCAGGGTCTCCCGATACCACGGGAATGCCACGAAGCGCCGTCACATTGTCCGGGCGATGCACCGGGTAGACCACGTCTTCAAACCCTGGCCCCAGAAGGACAAGCTATCTGTCGGTGTCGTACTGGTTGATCGGTTCGCTGCGGTCACGGGGTTGGTTGAAGTCGTCAACCGCACAACGATCTTCGGCAAGACGCGCACAGAGGTTCACGCATCTCAGAAGTGCGCGAAGCTCCTGGAAGAGTCACACGCCAGGGACGAACTACTTGCTCCGGTGTATCTGCCTTGTGTTCAAGAGCCCCGCCCGTGGTCTTCCGTTACTGCTGGTGGGTTCCACTCCAAGGATCTCCACAAACGGGTACTCATCAAGACCTACGACCGCTCGTATCTGCAAGAGCTGGAGGACCACGACCTAGGCACAGTGCTTGAAGCGGTAAACACGCTCCAGGCTACACCGTTCAAGATCAACACCCCGGTCTTGGATGTCTTCCGGCATTACTGGGAGTCGGACCTGGAGGTCGCCGGTCTTCCCACACGAGAAGACGAGGATCTACCAGAGAAGCCGGAGGATATCGCCACTAACGAGGAGGCCCGTAAGCTGTGGCGACGAGGTGCTGCGGCTGTACGAGACCGTAATGCCAACACCCGCAGCGAGCGGATCATGCTGGCTAAGATCCTGTGGATTGCGGACAAGTACAAGGAGCAACCCTTCTGGTTCACCAGTCAACTCGACTGGAGAGGACGCCAGTACCCGGTTTCGTTGGCGCTGCATCCCCAGGGTCCGTCTCTGTGCAAAGGTCTCCTGCTGTTTAGTCGAGGGAAGAAGATCAAGGGTGCCACTGCGTTGATGTGGCTCGGGGTAGCAGTCGCAAACGCTTGGGGGCACGACAAACTTTCGTTCGTCGCCCGGATGAATTGGGTAGCCAACAATGCTGAAATGCTGCGGGCGGTTGCGGAAGATCCTTACAGCAATACCGAGTGGTGGGATGCGGATTCACCATGGGAAGCCCTGGCCGGAGCGATAGAGATCACGTCTTACGCTGACGACCCCCACAACTTCGTCAGTCATCTGCCGATACACCAAGACGCCACCCAGTCGGGCCTCCAGATTCTCAGCCTGTTACTGCGAGACCCCGAGGGAGCGGCAGCTACCAACTGCACTCCTTCAGAGGAGCCCAAGGATCTCTACCAGACGGTAGCCGACAGCGTCATCCGGCAACTGGAGGATCTGGCTAAAGCACACAATGAGTTCGCCAAGTTCTGGTTGGACTTTGGGATCACCAGGAAGACAGTCAAGCGTCCGGTGATGACCCGCAGTTACAACAGCTCGCACCACAGTTGCTTTGAGTACACCCGTGAGTGGTATCAGGATCAGTCTAAGAAGAACGGCAAGGAGCTTCCGGTCGGAAACACCTGGACGCCCTGCCTGTTCCTCTCACGACTGATCTGGAAAGCTATGGAGGAGATACTTACGGGGGCGATGAAGGCCATGGAGTGGTTCAAGGAGGTCGCAAAGGTCTGCTGCGAGCATGACATTCCGATCCGCTGGACTACCCCGGTTGGCTTCCCGGTGAAACAGCGGTACACCAAATGGAACAGCGAGGTCGTCAAGACTCGAATCGGAGACAAGGTACGCCGTCACAATCTGCGGGTGGCGACGGATCAACTGGATGGCAGGAAGATGGTGAATGGCCTCAGTCCAAACTTCGTCCACTCGCTTGACTCTTCGGCACTGGTGGCGACCGTCAACATAGCAGAGGCTCATGGTGTCGTTGACTTTGCGATGGTTCACGATTCCTTTGCGACCCTGGCCGCAGATTCGGAGACCCTCTCCGGGTCCATCCGCGCAGCATACGCCTCCATGTTCTCCGAGGATCTGCTGCGTGACTTCCGGGACGAGGTCCAAGCCTACTTACCAGCCGGGGTAGAACTCCCCGAGCTGCCTGAGTACGGCGACCTCAACCCCTCGTGTGTTATCAAAAGTAGCTACTTTTTCAACTGAACCTAGAACCTAGAACCGAGAGAGGAACGAATGGCAAGCAGATTAGAGATTGTGTCCCCCGAGGGCATCGCAGTATGGCCCAGGCTGAATGAGCCTGATCGGGAGTTCGACCCGGCGGGTCTATTCCATGTGAAGCTACGGGTCTCTGGTAAAGAGGCGGAAGGTTTCATGCACGAGGTCACGGAGTACCGAGACGAGAACTATCAGGCTTCATGCGCTCAGAAGGGCAAGAAGAAGTTAGAGCAGAACGACCTGCCGTGGCAGGAAGATGAGGAGAACCCCGGCGAGTTCCTCATCTCGTTCAAGCTGAAGGCGAAGGTCACCGCAAGGAATGGGGATTCCTGGGAGCAGCGCCCGACCTTATTGGATTCACAACTCAAGCCAGCAACGGGAGTGAGCATAGGCGCTGGGTCGAAGCTCAAGATTTCCACTGTGGTCAACGCATACTGCACACCCAGCGGAACCACGGGTGTCACCCTCTGGTGTAAGGCCGTTCAGATCATCGAGTTGGTGGAATACGGCGGCGGTAGTCACGGGCTTGAGGCGACGAAGGGTTTTGAGATTGGCGGGTCCGACGAGGATCTTATCGCATCGGGAGATGGTGCTAATTTCTAATGCTACTGGTGCTGCCGTTGAACCCTGTCCCTGCCAGTCGTCCCCGACTTGCCCGTAACGGGCGGGTCTTCTACGCGAAGACCTACGCTAACTTCAAGAAGTTGGCAGAGACCGTGGTTCCGACAGCAATCGAGATGCAAGAACTGGGGGGTTGTCCCTTGGCTGGTCCCTTGATGGTGGACCTACGCTTTTTCTCCAGGCGTCCAAAGAAGACAACTCTCCAGTTCCCTCGATACGACACAGACAATGCCGCGAAGGCTGCGCTCGACGCCTTGCAGGGTGAGGACCGTCTGTTCCTGAATGATTCCCAAGTGGTCGCCCTTACGGCAACGAAGGCTTGGGCTGAACCCGAACAAGAAGGATGGATAGAAGTACGAGTAGAACCTTACTGGACCGACGATGAACATTGGGCGGCTCCGCAACAGGAGAATACTTTTCCCGATGACCAGTAGAGCAAGAGGAGGACGGTTCCCGCACTTGCGCGGGGAACTCATAGATGGAGTCAGTAAAAAGCGAGCAGCAGACCCCCTTGAAGGTGCGCGACTTCTTGAGGGTGCTGGCAAACTGACCAGCCGGGGCGAAGAGAACCTTGGTGGACCGTCTTCCATTACCCGCATAGGCTCCTGATGGATGCCCCGGAAAAACTAACCATCGTTCCTTGCACGATTAAAGAGGCGAAATTATTTATAGGGAGACACCACCGACACCACAAACCACCGACCGGCGCGTTGTTTGCCATTGGTCTCGGTTTAGGCGAGGAAATGGTAGGTGTCGCCGTGGTCGGGATACCGATTTCCAGAATGCTGATGGATGGCTTCACTTGCGAAGTAACCCGGCTCTGTACTCTCGGCCACAAGAACGCTTGCTCAATGCTATACGGCGCGGCTTGGCGAGCTGCGAGAGCGTTGGGGTACAGGCGTCTCATTACATACACGTTGCCCGAGGAGGGTGGCGGAAGTCTCCGAGCTTCTGGGTTCAAACTACTCGGAGAGGCTGGCGGAGGAAGTTGGTCGCGGCGGTCGCGACCTCGCGTAGACCAGCACCCGACACAAACAAAATTTAGATGGGAGAAAACTGTATGAAAGCACAGACGACACAGATTCTTGATTACCTGAAGACCGGCAAGACGATCTCACCCGCCGAAGCTCTGGTGCGAACCGGCAGCTTCCGACTGGCGGCTCGCATCAAAGACCTGAGAGACGCCGGGTACGACATCGAGACCGACATGAAGAAAGACTCTAACGGAAGGCGCTATGCAAGATACCGGCTCATTCCTCAGGCATGAGGCCTGTGTCTGTGGTTCTTCTGATGGACTCGCTGTCTACACGGATCATGCGTACTGTTTCGTATGTAATCGTTGGTTTTCAGGCGATGGCGCAGAGATCAAGAAGCCTTCCAGCCAGATGACCGGACTGCTGGTACATGAACCGTCTGCCCTGGGCGCTCGGAGGATCAGTCGGGATACCTGTCAGCGAGCTGGGTACGGGATCACCTCGCACAACGGACATCCTGTTCAGGTCGCAGATTACTGCGATGAGTCGGGTGCTGTCATCGCTCAAAAGATCCGGTATCCCGAGAAGCGTTTTGAGATACGGGGCGATGCCTCGCGCATGGGACTGTGGCGATCTCATCAGTGCCGCAACGACAAGGGCCGGTATATCACCATCACCGAAGGGGAGATTGACTGTCTCGCCCTGGATCAACTCTTCGGGGGCAAGAAGCCTGTGATCTCCCTGCCGAACGGCGCACCGTCAGCCCGAAAGGTGGTGGCAAAGAACATCGAATTCCTTGAGGCATACGAGCGTGTCATTTTCTTCTTCGATGCGGACGAGCCGGGGCGTAAGGCGGCTGTTGAGTGCGCGGCTCTGCTGACTCCGGGTAAGGCGCGGATCGCTCACGTCCCGGCAGGGGCTAAAGATATCTGTGAAGCTCTACAGAAAGAGTTGCACAACGAGGTGGTGAACGCTTGGTGGGAGGCTCGGGTGTACAGGCCGGACGGCATCCTGACCGTCGATGATCTATGCGATCTGATAACCAACGAGGTCGAGATCCCCTCGATCCCGTGGAACTTCCCGAGACTTCAGATGACCCTGAGAGGTATTCGCCAGGGCGAGATCGTTGTCCTGTCTTCCGGTACAGGCATGGGCAAGAGTCAAATCTGCCGAGGGCTCGCAGTCCACATGATCCGGGAGGGGGCCAAGGTGGGGTACATAGGTCTTGAGGAGTGTGTGACCCAGACCATCTTGGGACTCCTCGGGCAAGTGGTGGGGAAGCCTCTGCACTTGGACCGGGATGGTATGTCTCCCGAGGAATTAGCGGCGACCATGAGGGAAGAGTTTGCGGGGGCGCTTGTGGTCCTCAAGCATGACCCCAGTGGTGGCATCGGGAATCTCTTGGCTCGCATCAAGTACATGAGGATCTCCGAGGGCTGCGAGTACATCATATTAGATCACCTTCATATGCTCGTAGCTGCTGGTGGACAGGGAGCTGACCAGGGGGAGAGGGTGATGATCGACAACATCATGTCGAACCTTCGGGCATTAGTTGAGTCCTGCGGGGTGGGGCTCATTCTCGTTTCTCACTTACGCAAATCCCAAGGACAAGCCCATGAAGAGTCCGGTGCTATTTCTCTCGCTGACCTCCGTGGCTCTGCTGCTATTGCTCACTATGCAGACGCCATCGTCTTCCTTGAAGCCCCTGATAGGGAGGCCTCTCCTAACGACCGACGGCTCCGGGTTGCTAAGAACCGCTACTCAGGACAGATCGGAAGAGCGGATACCCTCAGATACGACGAAGACTCTGGACTCTATCATGTCGTTGAAGAAGCCTTTGAGTCTGTCCCAGCGAATGTCGATCCTCCTTTCTGAAGATGGCCTTCGTCCCCTGTATCGAGCAATTCGACAAGTGGAAACCGGCGGCGAGTCGAATCCCTGGGCGGCTAACGGAGCCCATGGAGAGATCGGTCCCTACCAGATCACCCTGGCTTTCTTCGAGGATGCCGCTGGGTTCTACCAGGATATGCCGGTGGTCTTCGAGGACTGCCGGGGGATGCGGAATGCCGAGATGGTCATGTTCGTCTACTTCCTGCGGTGGGAACCGAACGCTCTTTACGCAGAAGACTACGAGACCCTGGCCCGTCTGTTTCACGGCGGACCCAACTGGAAGAACCGCGAACACACTAAGGATTACTGGAAGAAGGTGAAGGCTAACCTGTGATCCCCCTGCTCGATCTCTTCTCAGGCATCGGAGGTTTCTCTCTGGGTCTTGAGCGAACCGGCGGCTTCAAGACCGTGGCGTTCTGCGAGATAGACAAGAAGGCCCAGCAGGTCTTGAACAAACACTGGCCCGATGTACCGATCTATGGAGACATCAAGGAGTTGACGCTTGAAAGACTGCGATCAGATGGAGTTCCCCTACCACGGGCAATCTGCGGGGGATTTCCATGCCAAGACATCAGCCTCGCAGGGAAAGGGGAAGGAATCGTTGGGGAGAGATCCGGTCTCTGGTCGGAGATGTTTCGACTCATCCGAGATGTACGGCCAACGTGGGCAATTATTGAAAATGTATCAACCCTTCGATCTAAGGGACTTACCCTGGTCCTTCAGGATCTCAGCGAGATCGGGTATTGCGTTGAATGGCATTGCATACCCGCTAGTGCCGTTGGCGCTCCTCACCGCAGGGACCGCATCTGGATCGTGGCCCACCCCAACCAGCCGAGACTGGAAGGATGGCTCCGCGAAGTCTTGCAAGAATGTACCAGCGAACGCGCTGCTGGGCCGCGAGGTCCACGCGAGGGAAAACTATCAGACTTCTGGCTCACTGAACCCAGCGTGGGTCGAGTGGCTGATGGGGTTCCCCGCAGGGTGGACCGACTTAGACAGCTCGGTAACTCCGTAGTCCCCCAGATCCCCGAGATGATCGGCAGAGCAATTCTGGAGGCTAACCTGTGAACGAACCGCCCCTTGTCGTCTCTTACGGTGGAGGCACGAACTCTACCGCGCTACTGATTGGGTATGCCGAGAAAGGCATCAAGCCCGACCTCATTATGTTCGCTGACACCGGAGGTGAGTTTCAGAGAACGTATGATTACATACACCAGTTCAACGAGTGGCTGCTGAAGAACGATATGCCGGAGATCACCTGGGTAAACAACGCTCACCGTGAGGGTTTTCGTCATACCTCCCTGGAGGACGAGTGCATCAACAACAAGACGCTGCCTTCGCTGGCTTTCGGGTTCAAGGGTTGCTCTGTCAAGTGGAAGCGTCAGCCGATGGACCGATACATCCGAGACAACTACCCCCCGGCTAAGGAGGCCTGGGAGGCAGGTCTCAAAGTTCGGCGGGCCATCGGGATTGACGCCGGGGAACCCCAGCGGGGGAAGATCCCGGATGACAAGAAGTTCACCTACGAGTTCCCTCTGATGGAGTGGGACTGGGGACGGGATGAATGCCTTGAGGCGATTGAACGTGCGGGTCTCCCTATGGCTGGCAAGTCAGCTTGCTGGTTCTGTCCAGCTTCCAAGAGGCATGAGGTCATCCAACTGGCAAACGACCACCCGGATCTCTTTGAGAGGGCGGTGGCTATGGAGGAAAACGCTTTGCTAACTACGGTCAAGGGGCTGTCTCGCCAACGCTCTTGGAAGGAGATCGTGGAGGCAGACCGACAACAGTTGAAGCTCCCGTTTGAGATCGAGCCTGACATGGACTGTATGTGCTTCGACGGTGAGGCTGATGACTAAACGCTGGCATCGCTGTGACTTCTGTACACCTGAACTAGAGGAGGAAAAAAAGGTGACATCACTACTATTCGACATCGAGACCGACAGCCTGGAACCCGAGATGATTCATTGTCTCGTCACCATGGACTGCGACACCGGGGAGATCCGCCGGTACAACCATGAGAACGAGGGCAACTTCTACAATGGCCTGAAGGCTCTCCAAGAGGCTGATGTAATCATCGGCCACAACATCATCGGGTTCGACCTAATAGCGATCCGGGAGTTGTACCCTGAGTGGACTACGCGAGCTGAGATCAGAGACACCCTGATCTACTCCAGGCTACTCTGGCCGCACCTTCGGGAGTTGGATCATCAGAAACACTGGGGGAAGAACATCGAGGTCACCCCTGGGTCTCACTCCCTGGAGGCATGGGGTCTTCGGATGGGGTTTGAGAAGTGGACTGACGTGACCGAGGACAAGTCGATCTTCGAGCGGTGGTCTAAGGAACTGGAGGACTATTGCACCAGGGATGTCGAGGTGACCTGGAGACTGTGGCAGGAGATCCAGTACAAGGAACCGACAGAAGCCTCGGTTGCCCTGGAGCATAAGTTCACGGTTCTCATGGAGGACATGAGTAGACACGGGTTCTTGTTCGACCGGCGGGAAGCTGACAAGTTGTACGTCCGGTTGGCAAAGAGGCAGAATGACCATGAGTGTGAATTGGAGGAGGCCTTTCCACCGAAGACCATCGAGCGGTTCTCGGAGAAGACGGGCCGTCGCCTCAAGGACAGGATCGAGGTGTTCAACCCAGGCTCCCGCAAGCAGATCGCAGAGCGCCTCCAAGAACAGGGATGGGAACCCCAGGAGTTTACCCCGGATGGTCGCCCGAAGGTCTCCGAGACGATCCTGAATGATCTGGGGGGATGTATCCCGGAAGCCTTGGTGCTGATGGACTACCTCCTGACCCAGAAGAAGATCGGGCAACTAGCCGAGGGTAAGAACAGCCTACTGGGGTTAGCCGGTAGAGACGACCGGGTCCACGGTCGAGTGATTGCCAACGGTACGGTGTCCGGGAGATGTGCCCACCACACCCCGAACATGGCGAACGTCCCGGCTGACGAAGAGTTCCGCAGTCTGTTCATCGTGCCGGAGGATTACCACCTAGTTGGATGCGATGCCTCGGGGTTAGAGCTGCGGTGCCTCGCTCACTATATGCACCCCTGGGACAACGGTGCGTATGCCCGCCAGATTCTAGAGGGGGACATCCATACGCAGAACATGGAGGCCGCAGGACTGACCGACAGGTCTCAGGCTAAGACTCTGATCTACGCCCTGATCTATGGGGCGGGTGACGCCAAGCTCGGGGAGATCGTAGACGGTGGTATGAAGGAGGGCAGGGCTCTCCGCAAGAGATTCTTGGATCGTACTCCGGCCCTGAAGAAGCTGACGGAAGCAGTCAAGTACAAGGCGAAGAACGAGAGGCATTTGATTGGCCTTGATGGCCGCAAGTTGCACTGCCGGAGTCAACACTCAGCTCTCAACCTGCTGCTCCAGAGTGCTGGGGCTCTCCTTATGAAAACAGCGACCTGTCTTTTGTCAGATAGATTGGCGCGTCAGCAACTGTATAAGCCCCGCGATTGGGCTCTGGTTGCTCATGTGCATGACGAGGTTCAGATCGAGTGCCTGGATTGTATCTCAGACATCGTGGCGGACAGTGCTGTGTGGTCTATCGAGGAGGCTGGAGAAGCCTTCAGTTTCCAAATACCTCTAGCCGCTGAGTCTCGAATCGGGAAGAACTGGTGGGAGACACATTGACCCCTGAGTATCTGGCGGGTCTGTTTGATGGGGAGGGTTGCTTCCGATTCAATCATACGCCGACCGTCGAGATGTGTATGTCGTACCCGGAGATCCTGCGGGATATCCAGGAAGAATATGGAGGGAATCTTACGACGTGTCCTCCGACCCGCCTGACCCGCAAGGCCTTATATCGTTGGTATGTGGTGGGACCATCAGCGATCAGATTGGTTGAAGATGTCCTGCCGTACCTCCGTGAGAAGGCTCCACAGGCATTTTTATTGAGGAAGGTACTCAGGTATCCCCCGAAGACAGCGATGCGCCATGCGTCTCTGCGTGAACTGAAAGCTCTCAAGAGAATCTCCTACCGATGGTTACCCCCGCAATCCGTAGCTTCAACACAGAGGAACTGATTGAGGAAATACAACGACGGACTGGAGCAAGTTGTGTGTTTGTGCGGCAGAGGACAAACGTGCAAAAGGAAAAGTACCTTCTGGGCATCAGCGGCAATCCGACCGAGGTTGCTCGATTGATGCTCATAGGAAGTGATTACATACTTACTAAACTAGACGAGGAAGATTATGGCGACGACTCTCCTGATAGACGCAGACATCCTGATACACCAGACGGCAGCGGCGTGTGAGCAGATAATCTGCTGGGACCAAGACGAAGACCTGTGGTCGGTGACCGCAGATGCGCGGGAAGCGAAACAGCGGGTGGACTGCGAGCTACGGTGGTACAAGGACTTCCTGGAGGCGGACAACATGATCTTGTGCTTTACCGCACCAGATAACTTCCGACTTGATGTAGCTGACTACTACAAGTCAAACCGCAAGAAGCAGCGGAAGCCGACGATCTTCCCCGAGCTGCGGAGGTATTGCCTGGGCGCTTACAAGTGTCGGGTAATTGATCGCTTGGAGGCCGATGATGTCATGGGAATCCTCAGTACCTCTCGGTCTATCAAGGGCACGAAGATCATCGTCAGCGAGGACAAGGATATGCTCCAGATACCGGGATACGTCTACCGGCCCTCCGAGGGAGAGGTCAGGAAGATCAGCAAGCGGGACGCAGATCGCTGGTTTTTGACCCAGTGCCTCACTGGGGACTCGACCGATGGATACCCTGGCCTCCCTGGATGTGGGCCGAAGACAGCGGAGAAGATTCTGGAGGTGGGTTGCTGGGACGAGGTTGCCCAAGCATACGAGAAGAAGGGACTGGGGGAGGATGAAGCTGTCCGACAGGCTCAACTTGCCCGTATTCTCAGGACCACTGAGTTTAACCTCAAGACCAAGAAACTGAAACTATGGACACCTGAGAGGAAGACGGCATGAATCAGAACGAACTGTTTGAGTTCCACCAGCGCATGGGCGAGAAAGCCCTGGCTATCTGCAAGAAGAAGAACAACGACTATACCTCGGCTGCTGGTGGCGGGAGCGACCCCTTCGCCAACTTCAGTCGCGTCGAGGCCATGGGGATTATGACTACGGAACAGGGGTTCCTGGTCCGCATGACCGATAAGTTGTCCCGTTTGTCTACCTACGCCGACCTCGGGAGGCTGGAAGTAGGGGACGAGACCGTAGAGGACACCTTATTGGACCTGATTAACTACTCGATCCTCCTGGCAGCGTACATGAGGCACTGCGATGGCGGCAAATAGACCGAAAAAGACCCACCTTACGGAACACGGATTCCCTCATATTTCTAAAGCTCTGTTGCTGGAATTGGAGGAGCGGTTCCCCGCTCGATGCCCCAGCATGGACTGGAAGGACCGCGAGGTCTGGTATCGAGCTGGTCAAAATAGTGTGGTCCTTTTTATGAGAGAACTCTTCAACGAACAAGTGGAGCGAAGCAAGCAGTAATTATGTGTCTAAGTAGCCCTAAAATGCCTGAGATGCCTGAGCCTCCCCCTCCGAGGCCTCCGGCACCGACTCGGATGACTAAGGTGGTGAAGGCTACTCCAGCGTCTCGTAGCCGCCGCGCATCTTCTGGATGGGTCGGCTCTCTCAGCCGCCTCCGCATACCCCTAAACCTACCTCAGTAGATTATGGACACAAGCACCGCCGCAGGGCTCTATACGAAGCTGGAGCATAAACGCGACAGTTACCTGCGCCGGGGTCGGGACGTGGCGAGAGTCACCATCCCGCATCTGTTGACGGAAGACGGGCATTCGCACTCATCCAAACTGGCTACGCCATATCAATCGATTGGTGCCAGGGGTGTGTCGAATCTGGCTAGTAAGCTCCTCCTAAGCCTCCTCCCCCCTAGCCAACCGTTCTTCCGCCTCCAGGTGGACCCCTTCACCCTGGAAAAACTCACAGGTATGGAGGACGCTCGGACTGAAGTTGAGGCTTCTTTGGCCGAGATTGAAAACGCCGTCCATGGCGAGATCGAATCCATGGCCCTGAGAATTCAGGTCTTTGAGGCGCTCAAGCAACTCGTCATCTGCGGGAACGCTTTGCTGTATCTCCCCCCCGAGGGGGCCATGCGGTCGTACAAGATGGACCGCTATGTCATCCAAAGAGATTACAGCGGCAACCTCGATCTCATCGTCATCAAGGAGACCATCTCCCCGGCGTCCCTGCCTGAAGAGATCCGTGCGGTGTTACCCTCGGAATCAACCGGCGGTCCTGACGGTGTGGATATCTATACTTGCGTACACCGCAAGGACGCTGAGACCTTCATGGTCTACCAGGAAGTAGCCGGTCAGACCATCGAGTCTACCTACGGCACCCTCCCGGCAGATAAGCTCCCGTATCTAGCCCTGCGGATGAACGGCGTGACCGGCATGGACTATGGCTACGGCTACTGCACCGAGTTGCTCGGGGACTTGCAAAGTCTTGAGGCACTCTCGCAGTCGTTGGTGGAGGCCGCTGCGGCGGCGTCTAAGGTTCTTTTCCTGGTAGACCCGGCATCGCCCACCAGAGCCCGTACATTGGCAGAGAGCCCCAATGGGGCCATCCGAGAAGGTAGAGCGGACGATGTCTCCGTCCTGTCCATGGGCTCCAAGGCAGCGGACATGAGGATCTGCTACGAAGCGGTCAACAACATAGCCGAGCGCCTCGGGTTCGCCTTCATGCTGAACACCAGTATCCAGCGGAAGGGCGAGCGGGTCACCGCCGAAGAGATCAGGTTCATGGCTCAAGAGCTGGAGGATTACCTCGCCGGGGCATATAGCCTACTCAGTAACGAACTCCAGCTACCCCTGGTTACCTTGGTGATGGACAAGATGCGGAGTGAAGGTCGTCTCCCGAAGATACCGAAAGACATCGTGAAGCCCACAATCGTCACCGGGATCGAGGCACTCGGCAGAGGACACGATTTGACGAGATTGGATGTCTTCATGTCAGGCGCTTCGGCGACATTCGGCCCGGAACTGCTGAACAGATTCATCGACGTTAGGGATTACCTTGAACGTCGGGCAACCTCGCTGGGCCTTCCGATCAAAGGTTTGGTCAAGACCGAGGAGCAACTGCAACAAGAGATGCAGCAAGCACAGATGCAAAACATGGTTCAACAGTTTGGACCGAAAGTCCTGGATATGGCCCAACAGGACTTAGACGCCGCAGCACCGACAGAGGAGGGATAGATGGCCGAATATTCAAAAGTACAGTTCCAAGAGGGGATGGATGGTGAACCGAAAGTGGACACCGCGATGGAAGAAGCTAAAGCCGAGACTGAATCTCAGGAAGAATCGCCGCCCTCAGAAAGCCTTGAGATCGACACAGGCGACGGACTCCAGAACGTCATCGAAAAGTTCGGCGGTGACATGGACAAGATGGCGGAAGGCTATCGAGAACTTGAGAAGAAGTTAGGTTCCCGCAGTGAACCAGAGGAACCAGAGGAACCTGCGACTACCGCAGGTCTTGAGGACATCCAGCCATTCGTTGATGAGTGGCAGAAGACCGGCGAACTCAGCGAAGACAGTCGGAAGACTCTTGAGACGCGGTTTCCGAAGGATCTCATTGACGATTATCTGGCAAAGTCAGCTCAGGCGGCTCAGTACGAAGAAGCCCAATCAGCGGTCGAACTGAAGGGTATCTATGACTCTGTCGGAGGGGAGGGGAACTATCAGGAGATTGTGACCTGGGCTTCAGAGAACCTTTCGGAAGCACAGATCAATGCGTACAACGAATCGGTCAACTCGGGATCTCTTGCCCAGGCCGAACTGGCAGTCCAAGGTCTAGCCGCACAATACGGACAGGCTGCTGGCAGTAAACCAAAACTCCTCCAGTCTAAGCCTGGAGGCTCTCCGGGCTCTGCGCCCTACGAATCCCTCGCGCAAGTAACGGCAGACATGAAGAAGCCGGAATACAAAACGGACTCTGCCTTCAGGCAAGAGGTCCAGGCGCGTTTGTCCCGTTCCAATGTAATGTAGAAATGGAAAAACCCACCTTCTCAGTCGGCAGTTTGACGAACACCAGCGAAGGCGTTTCTCAGGCTGGTCTAATGGGCCTATGTAGCTATGTGCTTATGGGCGACTTTTCGGACACTGTCAAGACGGCGGCGATCCTCGCCGTTGCCGTAGGCTCAGGGCTCTATGCCATCAGTCGCGGTCTCAGTAAGGCAAAGAAAGATGCGGAGTAGCCTTGTCACGCTGGTCCTCGTCGGAAGCCTAGCAAGTTGCGCTGCCGTTGAATCCGTACTCGATTACCCCATGAGTTTCTTTGATGAAGAGACCGGCGAGGTTGTTGAGGAGGTCGCCCTGGGGGATGTGATCGCTGACAATGCAGACGGGGTGGGGTCGATGGTGACGAACGCCCTCGGCGGTGTTAATCCTCTCGTCGCCCTGCTCGGCGGGGGAGCTGCCTCGGCCCTCCTTATGGGTGCCCGACGCAAAAAGAAAGCAGCAGCGGTCGTCTCTGAAGAGGCCTCGGAGGCTGACCAAGCGTAATGCTCAAACCCCTCATGGTTACTGTGTTAGCCTTGGGGGGTTGCTCTGCCCCAGGTGGTGTAGCGAATGCCTTGACGCCTGACGAGTTCACCCTTGGGCAAGGCTCGTCTGAGTATGCCTGGGCTGGTGGGCATCTTGGGTCCGATCCAGCCTATTCGTATGACGGGGAGAACGAGTCCACCTACGCAGCTCTGACCTGGGATCTCCCTACATGGGACTCTGGGTTAACCGGGGAAGACCGCCGGAGAATCCGCGAGGAGTCTGTGATCTTGGACGCGGCTGCGGAGGAGGCCCGAGCATCCTCAACGCCGGGTCAGATCAATAAAAAGAACCCCCCTCCGGTGTGGCTGATCGTCGGTGTCATAGCGGTGCTGGCGTTTCTGATTTATGCCGCTCGAAAGAAATCAAGACGTAGAACGTGGAGATGACCCGCGATGGCTGAAAGCGACATGAAAAACAAAACCGACCGCAACGCCGAGGATCTGGCGATGCTGCGGCGAATAGAAGCTGAAGTGGAACTGGAGAAACTCCGCGCCCAACGCAGCGCCTCCGAACTTGCTGCCGAGCACCTAGGCGTATTTGGAGGAATATACCTCGTACTGATCCTGCTAGCCTTCTACGTGGGGTCAACCATGCTCCCCGAGTCCTCCTTGCCCGTGGTGGCTACTTTGACAACAGTTGTCAGCACGGCACTCATATCCATGCTCCGTCAGGTGGTCACCGGCGAGAGGAATGGGCACGACGAGAAGAAGGACCACGAATAATAGAACACGACACTGAAAGACTCTTACTGTCTGACCCGGCCCGTCAAGGCGGATAACCGGCTGATCCAGGGTATGCGTATCGGTGGCGTTTGTAACTTTCTGTAACGCAACCCTAACTAACGGAGTGTTAGCCACATGGCAACCATTTCACGTCTCGGTACAATCAATGGCGCAGCCGCCGATGGTTCAGCCGAATATGACCTTTTTCTGAAAGTATTTTCGGGTTAACTGAGCCCCCTGGGGCCGCAAGGCTCTAGCGCAAACCGTGTGAATTCAGGGAAACTCTCTTTGAGACAATCCTGATCCAAGCCGCGCAAGCGGAAGGTGCAACGACTATCCCTTCGGGGAGTAGGACCAAGTGGTCCGAAGCGCACGGCACCCCTAGCGGGTGATGATATAGTCTCGTCTGCATAGCGATATGCAGCAGCCATAAGGCGGTACAGGCCTCACGAACCTGTGCGAAGATCCTCGGAAGTTCTCTCCACGTTCCAAGAAACTAACAGTTTCATGGACAAACATCAGGTCCGTACGATCTCGTCCGGCAAGTCAGCTCAGTTTCCCTGCCTCGGGACCGCCAGTACGAAGTACATGGTCCCCGGTGAATCAATCGTTGAAGACTCTGGATACCTCCAGACTGTCAACCACAACGAGAAGATTATCCACATCGACCAGTTCCTCACGTCTAACGTGATGGTCGCGGATGCGGACGAGCTGATGAACCACTACGACATTCGTTCGGCTTATGCCTCTGCTATCGGCAGGGCGCTATCCAAGCAAATGGATACCAACATCCTAGCGACGGTTGCTGGTACGGCCTCGGCTGGTCCGAACGTAACGGGCGGCAACGGCGGCACGGCGATCTCTTCCGGCTCCACCACGACTGCGAACGTCACTGGCGCACTGCTCATCAGTGCCGCGTTTGACGCAGCCCAGGGGCTTGATGAGAACGACTGCCCCCAAGAAGACCGCTACATGGCTGTCCGTCCCGCAGAGTACTACAAGCTGATCGAAGCGTCCGGTGCAGGTACTAACCTTGTCAACCGTGACTACACAGCAGCCAGTAACGGTAGTATCGCTGATGGCAACGTCTTCAAGGTCGCTGGGTTCCAGATTGTTCCGACGAACAACCTAATCAGCACTGACCTGAGCGGCACCTCGACTGACGATGTCGGCATCCGAAACGATGTCCACGACTCTGGCGGTGTTGACTACCTGAACGGTGTCAACTGGGCCAAGACTCATGCGCTGTTCTTCCAGAAAGGTGCCGTTGGTACAGTCAAGCTCGCCGACCTCAGTGTCGAGAGCGAGTACCAGCTTGAGCGCCTTTCTACGCTCTTCGTTGCGAAGTATATGTGCGGTCATGGGCAACTTCGCCCCGAATGCGCCGCGCAGTACACGCAAGACTAAGTCAGAGTTCCTTCCTCCTCTGATGCCTCCTGGGGGCATCTCTAGTTTCGGCTAGGGGTGCCCCCTTTCCCTTTCCTCTAAGAGACTAATGGCAATCACCTACACGACTGCGCTAGAGGCCGTCAACACGATGTTGTCTGCGGTTGGCTCCAGTCCGATTAGTTCGTTAACTGGCTCGCTTACTGCCGATGGTGTGGTAGCGAAGAACATCCTGGATGAAGTCACCAGGGAAGTCCTCTCGTCTGGATGGGCCTTCAACTACGAAAGGGAAGTTGAGTTGGCTCCTGATGCCGACGACCAAATTGTCCTTGGGCAGAATGTCGCCCGAATAGACAACAGCCCCGGCTTCAACCGCGCCTACGATGTAGTCCAGCGCGAGAACAAACTGTATGACCGCAAGTCCCACAGTTACACGATCACCACCACGCTGACCTGCGACATCATCTACTTCATGGAGTTCAACGAGATTCCAGAAGCGGCCCGCCGGTACATTATGACCCGAGCTGCCAGGATCTTCCAAGATCGCATGGTCGGCTCTGGGAACCACCACACTTACAACATGACGGATGAGATGAAGGCTCTCGTAGACCTGAAGGCTCATCAGGGCGATACGGCAGACCACAGCATCTTCGATAACGCCGATGTCTTGCGGGTCATCAACCGGCCCTCCGCTCTCCGACCGTCTAATCTGAACACACTCTCCTAATGGCCCTGATTAACTCCCCGGTTCCCAACCTGATCGGGGGGGTCAGCCAGCAACCGGCGGCTCTACGGTTTCCTGGTCAGGCAGAGGAACAGGAGAACGCGATGGCTACGGTTATCGATGGTCTCACCAAGAGGCCTCCGACAGAGCATATCGCCAAGGTCTTTACTGGGGATGCTGGGGCGGTAATTGCCCACACGATCAACCGGGACACCGCCGAGAGATATGTGGTTGTCTTGGGTGACCAGAGTGAGCTGGGCGATAACACCCTGCGCGTGTATGACATCGCTGGAACCACTAAGACTATCCTGGATAAGCACGGGGATGGCGCGGTATCAGCGGACTTTGCGTATCTGAATTGCACCGATCCGGCCCAGGATCTCAAGGTTCTCACGGTTAACGACTACACGATCATCGTCAACCGCCAGATCACCCCAGCCATGACTGAGGACACCACGACGAACCCTGGGAAACAGGCGTTGGTCACGATTGTCTTGGGTAACTACGCGACCAAATACACGGTCAAAGTCACCTACGGATCTATCAGTCGGGAGGTCACCGTCACCACCCCAGACGACGCGGCCCCTCAGATCCAAACCACAGCGATTGCGGCCACCATAAAGACCGCCCTGACTAGCGGTGCTGGGACATATACTCCACCAGCTTCGGTGACAGATGTAGGCACCTTTGATGCTGGCGAGTTTGACTTTGACATCTCCGGGTCCACTGTCCACATCAAGCGAGACGCCCCAACAACGGAAGACTTTGAAATCACCCTGGAGGACTCTGTCGGTAACGGAAACGCCACTCTAGTCAAAGACACCGTCCAGGTATTCACGGATCTGCCGTTGGTGGCTCCGCATGGGTTCATCACAAAGATCATCGGTGACCCTGAGAGCGGTATCGACGACTACTATGTGAAGTTCGTTGCTGACGATGGCTCCACATTCTCTAACGGCTCCTGGGAAGAAACGGTCGCTCCGGGGATCACCTACAAGTTAGATGCGGACACGATGCCACACCTGTTGCTGAGACAGGCGGATGGCAATTTCCGATTCACACCGGCAGATGGGCATACATACACCATCGGCTCCGATAGCTATACGATCCCTAAATGGGGGGAGCGGGTGGCTGGCGACACCACGACAAACCCAGATGCCTCGTTCATCGGGGAACCCATCAACGACATCTTCTTCTTCAAGAACCGCCTGGGGTTCCTGGCTGGTGAGAAGGTCATCATGTCGGAGGCCGCAGAGTTTTTCAACTTCTACCGACTGACGATCACATCCCTGCTGGATTCAGCCCCGATAGACGTTACCGCAGCTCACACGAAGGTCTCCATCCTGCGTCATGCGATCCCCTATGTAGAAGTCCTGGTGCTATTCTCGGATCAAACGCAGTTCATCTTGAGGTCTGAGGGTCTCTTGACGACTAAGACCGTGAGCATCACCCCATCAACCGAGTTTGAGAACGATCCCTACGTTTCCCCGGAGACCAAGGGCGACTCAATCTTCTTCTCTACGACCCGAGGGTCTTTTGCCGGTGTCCGAGAATACCGGGACGTGAGCAGCCAACGCTTGAGCTTTGAGGCATCCGAAATCTCGGCTCCGGTGCCTACATATATCACAGGCTCCATCACCAAGATGGCTTCCTCAACAAAGGAAGATGTACTGGTCATCCAAGCGTCTGGCTCCACGTCATCCCTATGGATCTATAAGTTCTTTGACAACGGCGGACAGCGGGTTCAGTCGAGTTGGTTCAAGTTTACGTTGACTGATTCTGAAATCGTCAACATCGACTTCATCGACTCTGTTCTATACCTACTCGTACAGCGGACTGAAGGCCTCTTCCTGGAGTCCCTGAACTTCGCGCCGGGTCAAGCAGACACCAACAGCACCTTCAAGATCGCGTTGGACCGGCGGGTACAGGAGTCCGACTGTTCTCCGTCCTATGACGCTGGGACCGATAAAACCACGTTCACCCTGCCGTACAACATCTCCTCCGGGGCGACCATGCAGATCGTCTCTCGCGGGACTGCTACGGTTGAGGCAGGTATTACCCATGCCATCGCGTCATCAACGGCGAATACCCTGCTGGTCACTGGGGATCTGACGAACGCCACGAACTACCCGCTGTGGATTGGCGAGAAGTACACCAAGAAATACACCTTCTCAGCGGTCCACCTCCAGCAGCCCTCGCAGCGCGGAGGCATGGCACCGATCTTGAGCGGTCGCCACCAGCTCCGCTACGGAACCCTGCTGTTTGAGGACTCCAGTTACTTCAAGGTCAAGGTGACCCCGAGGTATCAAGCGACTCCTTACGAATATGCGTTCACGGGAAGAATCCTGTCGAACGGTAATAACCTTGTCGGTGCGCCTTCAATCGAAAGCGGCACCTTCAGATTCCCCGTGATGAACAAACACGACGATGTGACCATAGAGGTCGAGAACGATTCCCCCCTACCGAGCCGATTACTAGGAGCAGAATGGGAAGCAAGCTACGTCCCCCGAAGCGTAAGAATGGGGTAGTCCGCCCCGCTCACCGCAGGGATGCAGTAGAAATCTACGGAGACCTACGGCCAGATGACTTGATGGAAATTGAGGCTCTCGGCCTGTGCCCGATGAAAGCCATCCTGTCGTCCGTAGATGTCTCTGAGAAGTGCTACACGATCTGGGTGGAGGACAAGCCCGTGGGGATCTTCGGTATCGCCAGGGCGGCTGACGAACTGCCTACCGGCTACCCGTGGCTCATGGGAACCCCCGGCATCATGGATGTAGGTTGGCAGTTCCTCAGAGAGAGCCGCAAGTGGCTGGAAGAACTGGCGGATGGATTCGACCTTCTCACAAACATCGTCCACGAAGACAACGAGCTGAGCGTGAAATGGCTGCGCTTTCTCGGGATGCAGTTCATCGAAAGAAAACCCCCCTTCCTGGAGTTCGCTAAAATATGATCCCCTTTATGCCCGGTGTCATAATACAGCAGTCGCTTATACAAGCGCAAATTGCTACTGCGATGACAGGGGCTATGATGCAGTCGATGATGGCGTTGAACGCCGCAATGGCAGCATTCCAGTTTGTCGCACAGTCCCAGCAAGCCAAGGCTTCAGCGGAGTGGCAGCAGAAACGCTACGACCAGAACAAGGAGATCGCAGATCAATCCGCGATAGATCAGTACGGCGGTCTCCAAACCCGGATACTTGAGGAGCGGGAGGCCGCATCGGCGGACATCATGGCTGCTACAAGAATGGGCAGGGAAGCGGGGAGTACGGCTCGCGTATCTACTGGGGAAGCTGGGGTAAGCGGCGGTGTTGAGCAGGCGATCATGCAGGATTTTGAGAGACGCCAACTTGAGTACACCTACACCAAAGGCCGGTCTCAAGAAAAGCGCGAAGTGGCTCTCGGGGATCAAATGAAGAGCATCCGAGCGGGGCAGCAGGGCCGCATCCTTTCCATGCTGCCTGAACCAGTACAGAAACCCTCGTTCGTCGGCGCAGCCTTGCGGATCGGACAGGGGTACTTCGACGCTAAACGACAATTCTCAGTCCCGTACTGGGACCAGGGTAAACTCAATATCGCATACTACTAATGGCACAACAACCGATCATCCTTCCGTCCAAGAAGGTAC
>VTLG01004445.1_pt1 | contig 21126 bp, 16 predicted proteins | sample 4694571 | NCBI WGS metagenome assembly VTLG01 (sample SAMN12604809, study PRJNA352737) | marine metagenome | biome: ENVO:00000447; feature: ENVO:00000209|ENVO:00000569|ENVO:01000036; material: ENVO:00002151; isolation source: viral sequences binned using virsorter ... | reverse complement strand
GTTACTGGTACTCCTGACGTAGCAGTAGCTATTGATACTCCATTACTGGTATTAGAGTTATCTATATTTAATGTAGATGTACTGTCTAGCGATATATTAGAGCCGTCAACTACTAAGGTTCCATCAATGTCGGTGTCGTCTAGGTTGGCTGTTCCATCAATATCAGCGTTACCTGACACATCTAAGGTCGTGGCATCTAGCTCTCCGGCAACGGTCAATACACCGTCAGCCAATGTCATCAAATCAGTATCGCTAGTATGTCCAATAGTTGCCCCGTTAACACTTACATCGTCAACTGTAAGTGCGGTTAGTGTTCCTAAACTTGTTACGTTTGCTTGGGCAGCAGTAGCGAGAGTTCCTGCTATTGTCCCACCTGACACATTAATACCAGCACTAAATACTGGTATTTGATTCATAGTAACTACACCGCCAGATGATATCGCTATAGCATCTGTGTCTGATGTGTGGCCTATATTTGTACCATTGATGATGATGCTATCAACGGTAAGAGTTGTCAGCGTCCCCAAAGATGTAATAGCACTTTGCGCTGCTGTTGTTACTGTCGCTGCTGTACCGCTTGCGTTGCCTGTGACATTACCTGTCAACCCACCAACGAAAGCTGTAGACGTAATACTCGTCGCACCAGTTACCACACCAGCATCAACACTGATCGTTCCATCAAGAAGTATTGCAGAGCCAGCCGTCGGAGTAATATTTATTGCAGCTGCTGAACCTACTGTCAGCGCACCAGCAGCAGTAGAAATAGTTCCCGCATCTGTCAGGCTTATGTCGCCCTCCAGGAACAAGTCCTGCCATGCAGCTGAAGCAGAGCCTAAGTCATATGAGTCGTCACTCGCCGGAATGAGATGTCCTGTCGGACTCCACGTTGTATCCCAAACAGGATCAGTTCCGTCCGAAGTAAGAACAGCACCTGCGCCACCAATCGCTATCCTTGAAAGCTGTGTCGTGGATGATGCGTAAGGAATATCACCTCTAGCCTGGGAATCAAAAGCATGGCCCGTAATTGACTCGTACTCTGCCTGAGTTATTTCCGTACCTACGGTTACGTGTTTAAATTCATTTGCCATTAGCTTGTTTTCACCTCAGATAAGTCTAGCGATAATATATATGATCGTTCTATCGCTGCTGAAGATATCCTTCTTATATTCCTGCCTATTGGAATTAATGTCCTGTCCGTTATTCTTGTCCTGTACTGAGTCCCATCCAGATCTGTAAACAATACAAAAGGCTTCTGCCTCAAGGTATCCAGATCTGACAAGACGGTTGACAAGACCTGCGTATCACTCACTCCCCTTAACCTCTTTGCTGTCATTCTCGCATCTAATAACTTTGATTGCAGTTTCCAGTTCAAGAAATTGACAGGATTAAATACAGCATGAAAAACCATGTTCTTAATTCTTGGGGGCATCGAAGTATGGGAATCTGAACTGAATGCAAATTTAAACCGAATGCGCTTAAACGTAATCGGAGTTGTTAGTGATGCCGTTAATGTCTGACTACCTGAAGAATTTATTTCCCCATCACCAAATGTTGTCCACGTACTGTTATCCGTATCGTCAAGCCCTGATGTTTCAATCTTGTAAGACACTGTAACTGTTCTGTCTGAATCAAGATTCTCCCCCTCAAGGGTCAGTTTGACAGCAGCCTTTTCCTGATCTGGGAAATTGAAGTCCATGAAAGATGTATAGAACTGTCCTGTTTTTCTCAGCTGCCTACCTGACACAAGGGCAGGGTGCTGGTTCGCAATAGGCAACCGCATCCTGATGATTCGGGGTTCAACAGTAGACTGCGCGCCAGAGGAACTGCTTGTACTTATATCTGAGTTCGTTGTTTTCCCAAACACAAACATATTGGATTTATTATTCGTATCATCCTTGTACCTTGAAAGTTCCTGTACATCATCCAGAAGAAACCCACTTATCGTGTGCGATACAAGTTCTGATGGTGACTGAGGATCATCTCTCTGGTTACTCATTGCTATGAGATAGATCTTCTGTTTCTTATTTGCAGCTGTTGGGAATGAAAACGGGAATGCGTAAGGAAACGAGATAAAGTCTGACCTCAAATCGTCAGGTACTGTGACATATATATTATTTACATCCTGTGCTATTGCACTCGCTCGACCACCAAATCCTATAAAACTGGTAGCTCTGAACAGGTAAGACACATCTTCCCATTGATCTCCAGGAATAAGGAAAGGTATTGACCAGAAAGCCCTGTCTCCTGATGTTGCATAGATCCGGCCTGATCTGGAGATTACCTTCTTAAAGTTATTTGCACCTGAAAAAAAGTTTGCTTCCGGCGAGATGTCTTCAAACCTGTTGAATGTCCTGTCGTAAGAGAACAGCCCATCTTCCTTACCAACCAAAAGCACATCGTTTGCTGCAAATAGATTTGTTACTGCCTTGTCATTATCTCCAACTGTAATCTCTGAACCCCATGATGTCGCGTCATCTGGATTGATAGAGAATGCAACGGTATTTGCTCTGGCCTTTGCTAGAGCAAAATCACCGTTAGCGTTCCTTGCTCTTGCAAAATACTTGGCATAGTTCTGGTTAGCCGTCCCTGATGCAGCTGCTGTAAAAGCCCCTGATGTGCCGTCAGGAGCCGTTGCAGTCTGATAGGCAGTTGTATCCCCTCTGGCAACGAACAGACGGCTTGTACCGTCACCTGAATAAACTGCCATGTCTGTATATGCAGTACCGTTCCCTTTTGGCCCAACAGAATCGAACCTTATACTTGATTCGTTCCATTTAAGAATGTGGTATCCACATGGAACATAAAGAGAACCCTGGAACTCTATTGCTTGAGCAGGGAAATCAATTCCACCAGCAGGAATAATACATAGATCATCTATATGAAATACATCGCCGGACGTACCGACAGTAAACTTGACTTCTACCTTGCTCGCAGAATTACTCAAGGTTTTGTCTACCTGCACCAACGTCCAGTCTGTTGATGTAACCGTAGAGGAGTCGGTAGCTGAACTCCCATCATCTACAGTCATCTTAATATTGCCGGAACCGGACTTACGCTTTACATATGCAATTACGCTAACCTTTACATTTTGTAAAGCAGTTACCGTGGTAGAGCCAACTCTTTGATATATCGTTCCATTGGAATCAGTAGATGTTAGTTTTGCAGATTTATCCCCTGAATGAATGTCTGCTGTTGTTGCTGTCTCTGCTGCAAGAGTTATATCTGATGTAGTCCATGACCCCGTGAAGTCCCCTTCAAACCTGCCATCGCTGAGAAATATATCTACTTCATCCTGTTGATAGCCAAGCGTAAGTTCATCTCTAAACTGTGCCAGCACTCCGTCTGAGTACCCGTACCTTGCCTCGTTACCAAACTCCTTGTCATTGCCCTGACCGAAGCCCCTGTGAAATGAAGATACGTCATATGCCATAGCCAGCTGGGGATCTATCTGTTGGTAGTTGGCATCATCTGTTGGCTGTCTTGGTGGCAGGAAAGGAGTCGTGCCTGTCTGATAACCCCCAGGCATACTGGGAGAATCTTTCCAAAGCGTTAGCTCAACGGTATTAGAAGATCCGTCAGTATTTTGTAAAACAACATCTGACTGTTGAGCCACACTACACCGCCACGTTTCTAATCATTGCGATTGGTGACATTCGACCAACACCCTCACTTACTCGATTGCGGAAATGATTGAACCTGTTCAGGGCTTCACGCTGTTCAGTAGTGTCTAGGGTATCTATCTCTCCCTGATACAGTTCCATTGCTGCATAGTTGTACAACATTCTTCTTTGAGATTGGTTCAGCTCTACCGTGTTAGATCCAGTTGTATCCATCTGCGTAAAATCAACCATCCCCATACCACGAACAAGTAAGTTCCGATCTTGAGGAACCCCCCCAAGAATCCTGATAGATGTTCCCTCTTCTCTCCATGAAAATATCTTGTTTATAGGAACTCTTGGAATCTCTGACTGTCCAGCTGTAACTACTATCTCATCCGCATAGAAGACAAATGCAGTTCCACTCGTAGCAGAAACTCCTACCTTTATGCTTGAACTAACACCGTCTGCAACAAGGGTGTGCGTCAGCCTTTCCCATCCAAGACCTGAATGGGTAGACCCAAGACTGACGCTGCCACTATCCAGTTGGATAGCAGCACTGACCCTTGAAGCAGTCCTGCTGTAAACCCATATACCTACATTTATCTCTTCTCCGACATAATTCGTACCGGAGGGGACGGTCATAAGCAGGGTGGCAGTAGAGCTTGCGGAAACTGTACATTTACCCGACTGCGTTCCTGCATAGACCATGAAGTTATCTGGGCCTGTTGTCTCTTCTTCAGCTGCAAGCGTGATGCTCGATACTGTCCAGTTTGTAGATATCGTGCTGCTTTCAAAGTCACAGTTGAGAGAACTGACAATGTTGTTACCGTAAGACTTGGCATCTATTCTGGGTTCTACAGAAATCTGCCGTACATACCCAGCAGGAATAGATGTTGGTCTGGGGTAGAGCTGTTGAGAAGAAGCAAGGGTTACGTCCCTGTCGTTCACTTCAACGTATAAAGATGGGAAGGCATTTTGTCCGCCCGCCTGAAGTGTCTCAAGTAAAAGATTAGGGTCATACCTGTAAATCTCAAAGGTAGTTCCTGTCCCAGAATCTGCCGTGAGATTCGTACCAGTAATAGTGATCGTTCCTGAAGACCCCGTGAAGTCACTTATCCTTCGTATCGTGTTATCGTTATTCCCACTGGTAATCCGAATAAAAAAATCATTCAGGGTGTCATCTACGGAAAATCCCCTGTCTGTAAGACCCGTAGAAACAACGCTTGTATTCGTGGTAATCGTAGTTGTCGTGCTAAACGAGCCAGCGTAAGCACCTAAAGTACGAGCATACTCAGGCAGGATAGTATCGACTGTTGATGTTGTTGAAATAGTTGCTGGCATTAGACTAGAACCGCCATGTAGTGAATCTTGTCGCCGTTAGTCGCAGCATCACAGTAGAACTCTGAAAGATCTCCTGGCCTGCCTTCAATGAAGTCTACCGTTTCGTTACCTCCTGCTGCTGCAAATTCTATACCCGCTACAGAAGATGAAACAGTAGAAGTACCGACATATGTAATGCCAGAGTTCCCAGGAGGAGCCTGAAACCTTACACGCCTTACAGGAATAGGCGTAGCTGAAACCTGAACTCTGGTTCCTGCGGAACTTACAGTTTTAGTTCCTGCTGTAACTGAAGCCAAGTCACCCTCCAAAGTCCGCTAACTGGTCAATGGTAAGATAAACTTCCTTCATTTCCTGAAGTCCGCTAGGGTGAGTAAGTCTTGTGTAGACCGTATATCCCTTTACCCATCCGAAGTCATCTTCATCTGGAACCAAAGTAAACTTTGGCTTCTTAGCATAAACCCGTTCTAATGCTTGCTGTCGCTTCAGGGCCTCAAAGTCAGTAGTCTCAAGCTGCTCTCGCGCCTGTTCGTAAGCGTTCTTAGCAGCCGTGTCACTGTTGTACCCCATCTTTTTTTCTTCAGGGGTGTAGTTCGCGTTTTTACCAACAACGTCCTGTGCCATTTGAGCAACAGATTCGTTGTCACCGTAAGCATAGCGATTGTCCGGTACAAGAACTTTAAGATCCTTGTTCGGTACATCTACCTCTACAACAGTTTCATCCTGCTTCTTTACAAAATGATTTTTGCTGCTAGCTCTAGTCATTAGATTGCATCCATTGAAGATACAATCCCTGACGATGCTGTTCCGTATGCAACTTTTAAAGATGCACTTGTCCCTGTTGTTCTTATAAATTGAACAGCATTTAGCACATCCTCGCCCTTTAGAGTAATGCTTCCATCTGCTGCTATCGTTGTGCCTTCAGCTGTAGTGGGGGCAGTCCCATCATAACGAAACCGTACAGCTGCCGTGTCACATTGAATGTGGGCCTCTGACGCTTCTGAAGGGACACTTGCAAGCGTAACAGCTGAATCAGCTACAGCGAGCTTCTCATATCCTAGTCTTGCCATATCAGTTCTTTCTAGGTGTACACCAAATACTTGGTAAGGGGAGAAGTCAGCGACTGCCTCCCCCTACCAAATATAACTATGGCTTAAGTTTCACCCGTAGTCGTGACCCATTTTGCTCCAGTCCACTGGAAATGAGCCATTTTGTTTTGCTCTATTAAACATAGAGCAGAGTCAGAGTTGTTTCCATCCCTGACTGTAATTGCCTCTGCACCGTCTGCAACATTGTCAATAAACAATTCTGCAAAGCTGGTTGTTACACCAGTTTCAGCAGTGTCTACGAACAATAGATCAACAGTCCTTGCCCCACCTGCTGGATCGTAGGTGAGAATTTTGTCTGTTGCTGCGGTGACAGTAATATCACCTGCTGCAAGGTCGGCTTGTGTAGCAGAAGACGTATATTGTCTAGTTCCTGCTGTCATTTTAATTCCTCCCGATGCTTGACGCTAATATGTTTACCAACGCCACGCTCGGTTTCAAACTTTCTCCTGCATCCTTTTACAGTACATTTGAAAGTTTTCGGTTTTCGGTTTTCTCTTGTCTCACGTATTTCCAGCGTGTTGGCTAAAGCCTGTAACCCCACCTCCAGATCGCTCTCTCCGGTTGCAACCGTGGAACCGTCTTCTAATGTCTCAACCCCAGAATCTGGAGGAGCCATGAGCCAGTCTTTTTCCACTGCGGTAGCGAGTCCGTGAGTGACACCTGGATACTTAAGAGTTTCCCATACCCCATTAATCTGACGATAATAAATCGCCTGATCTGGAGTAACGTACTCCGGTAATGGCAGTTCTTCTAATTCGTGCCTCTCTAAATATGCCTCAACCATGTCGGGATGTCGGCTTATAACCTCTGCCCGCCAGTAATTCTGCATTTGTTCAGGAGGTGAAACAACTGGTTGTTCCATTACTTTCGTCCCCTCTTTCCCCGTTTGCGTTTTTTCCCACTGATTTTAGAAACAGTTTCGGCTGCGCTGCCTACACTGCTCTCGATCTCAGGAGGTGGAGTCCGGTCAAATAGTTTACGTGCTGGATCTTCATGTGTAACAAAAGTTCCATCTCTTATTTCAGAAGTGGAATAAGGTTTGCTTAGGTACATATCTGCGGAATGACTCGGAACGACTAACTCTGAACCATCTCTTTGGTCATAGAGTGTCACCTTTTCCGCGCCAGGCGGAACATCAAGGTTTAGCTCTGCAATGGAATCGCCCAGAAAACGCTTTACCGTTCCCCTTTTTTTAGCTATCCATTGCGAGGTGTCCTGAGTAACCATAGATAAATCCTAACCTAAATCGTGTCTGTTGCAGAGTATATTTCAACTCCCCAAACGTCTACGATCTCTGACTCACCCCATGTTCCGACGGTAACTATTTCAGTACCACGGAGAGATGCGTCCCGTTCTTGTTCTGCATGAACTTCAATTTCCATAGCAAGAGCAAGAGCTTCTTTAGCGAAGACTCCACCCTTTGAGTCACCAGACCCATCACGGGAGATGTTGCCATCTTCAAAGATAGGAACACCAAATACTGGGTCGTTACCTCGCCAGTATGAACTGATGATTTCTGCTGACGGCCCTTCCGGTACAGTCTGTGCTGGCATACCGGAACCACCTGCTTGGATACCTGCGACTTCCTGAGTCAACCTACGAATCTGCTCTGGATGTAAGACCGCATTGGGCTTACTTGGAGCAGGGCCATAAGTTGAACTGTTGTCAGTTCGCAGATAAGAGATTGCGCCTGCGATAGTAACAAATGTTGCATTGCTACCAGCACCTGGCTTTGAAGTGCTAAACCCATCGAGAAGAGTGAGAAGGTCACTATCCAGCAATCGACCTACTGCACGACCGTGCATAGTTCCTACTGCTGAAAGTACATTCTCATTATTTTCGTGGGCAAGCCTGTCGCTGACAAACGAAAGGATGCCGTGTTCAGATGCCGTCAGGTTTACGACTGTCGCCGTTACCTGTTGAGGCACAGAAATATCAACACCCTCTGTTAGAGCAACAGCAGACTGCCTACCCCAGATCGGCACGTTGATCTGTTTTGCGCCTGACTCGATGTCATAGCGAGAAACAAGATCTGCCATAGGAGCAGACGGTTCTATGTTGTCTATTGCTTCAGCGACAATGATTTTTGACATGTCTTCCAGACTCGAAGAATCTGAAAGTGAAAGGCCTGTTGCCATTGTCTTTTCTTTCTATAACGTAGCCGAGCCGTCAGATCTTATTTGATTTTTAACAGCTCTATATTGCTTAGAGTCCATTTTTCCATCAGCAAACATCTGTGCAGCTTCGGATATCGTACTAATTGTTCTTATGCTTTTTTGTGGCGCACCCTGAGTTGATGGTGCAGATTGTGGTGTTCCATTAGTTAGTGCAGGCTGCTGGTTTACAGAACCCTGCTGTGAAACTCCAGCAGGTTTCCCTGCCAGCTTTTCAATATTCTGCTTTGCAAGTTCAATGGACTTCGTGACAGACATACCGTTCTGCCACCCCTCCCAAATGCGAGGATCTTCCATCTGAATCGCAAGGCTGTTTTCAGTTATGAGTTCCTGCGAAGCCGTAGCGAGCGCAATATGATATTGACTCGGCTGTTCTTGCTGAGTCTGTTGCGGTGCTGCCGTGGCAGTCCGTCCCTGTAACACCATTTCTGCAAGTTCATCTTGCCCAAGATTTAGAAGTCGTTCTTTTTCAGCTTCGTTAGCTTGTAATAGTAAAGGCTCCAAAAGCGTAGAAAACCTGGTCTCCATTCTGGATTCCATGTCCGCAAATTTCTGCCCTGACATTTGAGCCATTCTTCCCTGCTCACGCCCCATCTCAGCTTTTATAGTGTCTCTTATTAGAGACTCCATATTCGGCTGTTCAGGAACAGCGTTCTCAGGTTGTTCCGTCTGTACTACTGCTGCTGGTTCTGCCTGTTCCGTGGAATTAGCGACAAGAATCTGCTGTGCAGTTTCCTCTGGACTCTTCTGTTGTGCGACTTCTTCTGCCATGTCCGTAGACCTTTCCTATCCGTAGATAGTTCTTACTGTACACCAGTTGGAGAAACTGGTTCCCAACTAATATAGTCTTTTTCGTTTATTGGAGGCTTCTTCCTGAAATGTACCTGTGCAGAATCTGTTCTGTGATTTTGCTGTAGGTTTTCTGCGTATCCAAACCTAAAAAGAAAAGCATCCAATCCCAAATTTTCTTCTCGTAATGCCTTACGAGTTCTGGACATATAACTGGTTATATATTTAATAAGTTCAGTTTGTTCAAATAACAGCTTTTGATTTGCGTTTCCAGTATTCCAGAACTCATACCGTGCTTCTATATCAGGAAGATCCATAGTGAACTTCTGGGATGCCATTTCCATCGCAGCCTGTCTGGGAGCATCCCAGTAATACTTATATCTTTCTCGCATAACATACAGTTCTTCTAATACTGGATGTAAGTCTTTACCTGTTTTCATATATTCCTGAACATAGTTAAAGGCTTCTGCCCCATATTCATTTACCCAATTCTGTTCAGCTTCACTTCGTCCGTCATAATCATAATAATCAAGACCCGCTGCGCTTTCTTTTTCAAACTCCTCGTTGAATAAAACATTGTTGAGATACGTTTCAACCCAAACTTCTTCAGGCCGTTCAAATCCCTTGAGAGTTTCTTTGCGTGTCAGATAATCTAAGGCTTCTTTGTACTCTCCCTGCGGATCGTAAAGCTCGTCATAGTCATCCCTGTATTTAGCTGTTACCTCGCTATACTTTTTACGAAGCTCTACAGGAGTCCAGTCTTTCAACTCATATTCCTGAAACAGGTCATCAAGATTTATCTGCTTTTTATCTTTTAAGTCTTTCGATTTCTGATAATACAAATCAACAACACTTGGCTCTACCCCTGACCTGCGCCTGCGCTCATTAATCAACTCAACAGTTGCCTTGTATTCAGGCGCAGATTCAAGTTCAGTTCCTTCAGCATCCAGCTCGCTATAAACTTTCCTTTGATTCAAAGGATCTAAGTCATTGAAGCTGGGGAACCCAGGAAACATTTCTGCTGTTGCCTGATCTAACAGTAATTTCCTGCGCTCATACGGAGAGTTCGCCCTTGTCCGCAATCCAACAAATTCTGCTGCAACAGCCCGTGGCCCGATCCTGTAAGGATCTCCCCTCACCACATCCTGTACCCAGAAAGGTAACAGTTTGTCGCTTTGTGCAAATGAGAAGTCTTTTAACCCTTCGTAAGGTTCTCCGAAATAATCCTCACCTGTTATAGCATCCATTAAGACTGAACCAACCGGAGCAGTTGCACCCCTCTCCCTTATAAGCCTGAACCAATCCTGATCCTTGTATCCACCATCAGAATCGTACTCCCTGTACAGTGCGTCCTGATCGTCAGGCCCTGCTACTGTCCTGAATATCGCTCTGGGAACAGATACAAAGTTGCTTCCTGGGCCAACCCAGTCGTCACCAATTTTGATTTGTAAATAATGAGGCTGCGTTGGGTCGAGGTTTACATCCTGCCCAAGCGACTGACCCAGAACCCATGTGTAGCCCTGTAATGCTCCCCAGCCTCCCAGAGCTGCCTGTCGTGCGCTCGCACCTGCTGCACCACCTCTGGTTGCTGCATCTGTAGTCAGTGCAAGAATAGATCTTGTCATTCTTGGAGAGAAGAACAGGAACGTATTCTCAAGCTGTCTCTGGAATCCTCTAATACCAACAGATCTTGAGGTAAGAGTTCCTGTAGCTTTTTCTATAAACTGCGCTAATTGAATTTGCTCGTCAGATGTCTTTGCCCCAGCTTTTAATGCCTTGTAAGTATCCAGCTTGAGCTGATCTACAAAGGTTGACCATCCAGACTCAAAACGATTCAAAAGATTTGTACTTGTTTTTCCAACCAGCGGGATGTCATCTCCTACTCTTCCAAGAATCTTTGATACGGGGCCTCCGGCATTACGTGCTTCAAAGATTTCTACCGTTGTCCGACTTAAAGTTCCTGTAGCAGTTGTAAATTCCCTGACGTTTTGTACGTCGTCGGCATTTTTATATAACCTTGCTCTAATATTTTCAGGCTTGGAAATCGCTATAAATGCTTCTTTAGTTGCATGGGCAAGAGCCTGATGCAGTTTTACCCCCTGCATAACTTTTTTGTTATTAGCCGTAGCAAGCCCAGTCAATACATCATAAGAGGCCTTGCCAAGAATACCTGGCCCGTAAATAAGAGGTAAGCCAAAGTCAAAACCTGTACCAGCAAGACGGCTTATCCTTCCTACATCTTCAGCAAACCTTAATGGAACCTGCACTCCGCTGGTAGCTTGAATGTTCCTGATATTCCTCCAGAACGGCTCATCTGATTTGATATAGATGTCATAATCTTTTGCAAATTTCTGAGCCAGCTTTGTGTCCTGAAATACCAAGTTCCCATACAGACGCTCTTTTGCATCTGGACTGCCTACCAGATCCCGCATCCCATACTTGTTAGGCGCGCTAAGTCTCTGTCCTTCTTTAACAGCTTCATCAAACGCAGACCCGACCCCGTACTTCCTTCTAAAGGCTGGACTAAATTCAGCTAACTGTTCAAGACGAGTTTGTAATACAGAATCTGCAATCTTAGTACCCACGTTCTGTGAATACAGATAGATCATGTCATCGGGAGTTGAATACTTTAATTTCCCCGCAGTAACCGCTTCTAGTAACTGGTTGGCATTAAGTAACCTGTCCTTGTTGAAATACTTCTCTAAATTGCGCGCTGACCCTTGAGGTATAAAATCTCTTTTTGTTTGCGCTAAAACATGTCTGGATGCGTATGCACCTTCCTGCATAAAGTGTTTGGTAATCTCACTCATAGAATCCAGTGAAACCTCTACAGTTTTCCCCTTTATAATTTTTTTCGTTGCAACAGGGATTCCTGCTTCCATCATCGACTTTGACATCTCTCCGTAGAATCTGGCATGTTGAATCAACAGCTCTCCTGCATCTGTTGTTTGTCCATTCCGCCAAAAAAGATTGTCCTGTTTCTTAAACGAGTCATCAATTTTAAATACAAGCTGCCTGTTTCTTGCAGTACTTAACTGATCTATTCCGACTACTCGATTTACCACATCTGAGAAATGAAGCCTTCCTTCACCTGCTATCTCAAAAGAATCATCAAGCAAATCAAGTTGATCCTTGTCAGTTGTTGCCTTTCGTATGGCTTTCTTTTGTTCGTCCAACTTACTAAGCAACATCTTGTAAGTATCAAGATCTCCTGAGAAGTTTATTATTCCGTCATTCTCAAGAATATCCCCTAAGATGTCTTTAGAACGTACTGATGTCTGACTTATAAATTCATCTGCTGATGCTGCTGCCTTATTAGAAAGATCGTCTACGATAAAGGCATGCTTTAGACGCTCTGCACCTATAGTTGTAAAGTCTTCAGAAACATTGGCAAGCGTTCTTGGCGTAATAGTATTTATTACAGGAGCAATAAACCTGAGAGGATAACCAAGTTTCCTGTCTTCCAGTGCCTTAAAAGATTTCCTTAGAATTTCCTGAACCTTAGAAGCCTGATTGTTCTGAAGGGCATTTGTTGCACGACTGTTTAGTGCATTAGAAGCAATGTTTTTCCTCTGATCTACCGTCAGGTCTTTAAAAAATCCTGTTCCTTTTAACGCCTGACCTTCTGTTATAGGAACCAGAGAAAACCCAAAGTCTGTACTCCCAGCAATTTCATCAACGCCATGATGCTTAAGGTCTGCTTTTACCGTATCAATGTATGCCTTTACATCAGGGGTTATAAATTCATCTTTTATACCGTTAGCTTTCAACCACCTCTCAAGATCAAGGTCATCTATTCTCTGACGCTGCGCTCCTAATGAAACAAACTTTCCACCTTCACCTCGTCGCTGTATTCGTAAAGCATTTACATCTGCTGCAAACTTTTCTGCTGTCGTATACCTGCCTTGAATATCTCTAAGAGGATTTTGATTTGGCCTAGCTTTCTCTACAAATTCAGCAAGTTTTATATAAGCAGTTTCAGGAGTAAAAGCTGCCACTGGTGTTGTTGGTGTAATAGCACTCTTTACTTTTGATGCAGCAGCTACAGCATTAGATATTCCTGGAAGTGTAGAAGCTGCTTTTGCTGCTTTCCCTGCACCTAAAACTACACTGGCTGCTTTTAGCCCTTTACCCGCAGGCCCTATAAGAATCAAGGGATCAAGCACAAGTTCCATCGTACCCTTGTAATACTTGGGAAGATCGGTGTCCTGATAAGCCCTGCGTCCTGCACGGAGGCCTGCGTTCATATTCCGCAGCTCTGACATGAAGTTCCAGTCTTCACCCGTTTCTTCCTTGAAATACTGTTCTCTTCTATCCTGCCATTCTTGAGAGGCTTCATTTGAAATACCTAGATTGAAGGGCAGGTCTAAAAACGGCATAGCAGTAGATGCAGTAATTTCAGCCATTCTCTGAAGCGGGTCAGCCCTGCGAGCTGCCTCAGTTCCCGCTGCCATGAACTGTCTTAAGCCTGCACCCTTACCCTGTTCAGCACGTTCCTCCATAACTTCACGGAACTGCTTATCAAATTCCTGATCCCCTGGGATAAGGCGCGCACCCATGCCTACTGCTGTACTAATTCCTGGCTCTATAAATTTAAGAGCTGTTAATCCTGCCTCTGCTGTATTTTCTAAAAGACCCGAACCGAAGAACGATCCAAACTGAGGCTTCGGTACGCTTGGCGCAATGTCTACACCACGCAGCTGGGTAGTAGGATCTGGAGGCGGAGGTGTTGGTGGAAAGCCCTGCGGAGCAACTTCAGGAGTTGGCGTTGGCTCCGGCATCATCCCGCCTACTGCACTGTTAAGAGCTGCACGTTCTCTGGCAAGTTGCTCTGCTTCTCTTCTGGCTTTCATAGTCCGAATCATTGCAGCCTGTCTTCGCTGCCTGTCTCGTTCTATCTGCTGAAGAAATGACTGGGTTTGCTGCTCAAAAGGATTTGTAGTAAATGGACTTACCATATTAGAAAGTGCTTGCTGCTAAAGTACCCTTGCCTGAAGATACTCCAAAAGGTGTAACTTCACCTAAAAATTGTGGAAGTTCCTGCCCCGCCATTGCAGCCTTTGCCTGAAAGCCACCTTTTTGAAAAGGAGTTGCTTTCATATATCCACCAACAGTTCCTCTGGCTGCTGGAGTTGTAGCACCTGTTGCTGGCGGAGCAAAAGTTGGAGAACTAATCGGAACATGTGTTCCCTGAGAAACTGGCGTTGTGCCAGAAGGAGCTGCTCCTCCTTGTGCAAAGAACGGTGTCAGGTAGTTCTTTAAGTCTTGTTCACCAAGTACCTGTGAAAGACCACCCAGAGATTCTGGGCTGATCTGGAACAGACTGGGCATCAACGACATACGCTGTTCTGCAAGTCTCTCTTGTGGAGTAAGACCGCCTCTCCCCTGTACTCCCGCAAGTGCAAGTTGTTGCTGTACCGATAAACCCCCTCTCCCCTGTAACCCTGCCAGCGCATACTGATCTTCTACACTCAGCCCACCTCTTCCCTGTAACCCTGCAAGTGCATACTGGTCTTCTACATTTAATCCACCACGGGCCTGTAAACCTGTAAGATCAGATTGTTGCTGTGCGGTAAGTCCACCACGGGCCTGCAATCCGGCAAGTTGCCTTTGCTCAGAAGCTGTAAGTCCGCCACGGGCTTGGAGTCCGGCAAGCTGTCTCTGTTCATAAGCAGATACCCCACCACGGAGAATCTGGCTTAGATCACTAATTCCAGCACCTGCCTGCAATGCTGCAAACGGACTGGTAATACCCGAATATGCCTGTTGTTCTGCAAGACCTACTGCATCCGCTGATGTTCCGCCAAGTCCAGCTATAGCACCGAATGGCGTTGAGGTTCCAAACCTTGCAGCCTGTTCCATAGCCTCCGCACCACGCTGGGTGCTGAACGCCTGCAAAGCAGCCTGCGCTACAGGAGAAAGAACCTGTTGAGTTATAAGTTCTCCATCAGGCCCTAAAACAGTTTCAGTTGTGTAATACCTTTCAGGATCTCGGTTGAAAGTATTAAGCATTTCCTGAATTGCTGTTGGGTCTTCAAACGGAGTATAGGCTCCCATATCGAAAGGCTGAGGTGGTTGTGGCACTATCTCATCACCATTTACTACAACATCCTCTGGGTTATAAGTACCACCTAGTTCAGGGCCAAAACCACCAGCACTATCAGTTGAACCATCACCTACTTCACCTGCCCCATCACCTACTCCACCGTTTACAACTGCATCGTCATCTACAACTATCTCCCCATCATCTACACCATTTACAACCCCATCATCTACCCCATCTGCTACATCATCCGCCCCATCTCCTACATCGCCCTGATAGGTTTCAACCTTTCCCTCTCTTACCTTAATTACATTTTCAAGAATCTCTTCCTGTTTATTTTTAAACATATCCCCGCTGGTATAGCGAGGGATTTTAGGCAGAATAAGAACGCCGTCTGTATTTATATCTGGGTCATCGAAATGAACCCTCGCCTGTTCAGTAAACTGATTCACAATTCCGTTATAAGTACCTGAGCCTTCAGACTCTGCAAAGTGCCTCAGAGCCAATTCCATTTGGGACATGCCAATCGGGTTATCTTTGTCGAATGCCCACATATCTGCCGGAACTACAAGCCGTCTGCCTGTCCCAAGTGACGGATCATTTACAAACCTTATATCTGCAACTCTTTCAGCCCACGGGCGAATAGTCCCAGTGATATTCGCAATTTCACCTTTATCAGGCACAGTCTCCATACTTGCTGCTGAAGCAGTTGCAAAGGGGTCTATTTCATATTGGGATACATCTTCCCCTTCATAGCCCTGATCCCCATATGTAATCCCACGGTTTACAGCATCAGGGTCTGATTCTGGTGTCCATCCTGGGGGGAGCTGTGGGGCTGTAGGGGCTGATGGCAAATCTGGGTTATATGCCCCTCCCATTCTAGGATCAAATGCTGTAGTAGTAACATCAGAACCACTACCTCCGGTCATGCCACCAAAAAATGCTGCCTCATCAAAACTAGGCTGGTTCGCAAAATTCCTTATCTTTGTAAAATCATCTGCTGTCATCCGCTGATAGCCTTGAGGCTGAGAGAACGGATCTCCTGGAGTCCCATGAGTAAACGGAGTTGCAGCCTGAATTTGTGCCATTGTTGGTTGAGGGTTTACATTAGGAGCAAATGTAGTACCTGAAACCTCTTCTCCCCCAGGGTAGAAGATAAAGTTCCCGCTTTCATCACGACCTACGTTTGGATTATTTGCCCCGATTACCCTGTCATGCCTCATTAGAGGGAATCCTGATTTCCCCTCCCTCATTTCTCTGGCGTGTTCTTTACCCCTGCTGCCTGCCCCTACATCCCATTCACTAACATACTGAGAAACATCAGTTGGCAAAGACCCGTAGGTGACTTCACCTTTAATTTCAACAGCCTTCCCTAAAATAGCAGCAGGTATTCCTGTTTTAATAACCTGTTTCCTAGCTTCTCTTGGCGATGAAGCATCAATAGTTACTTGTGAATTACCACCAACACGCGCTCTATAGTTAGCAGGTATTTGAATGATGTACTTTGCCATTAGACTTTCCTAAACGGGGTTTCCCCATAGATCGTTTTTCTATTTTGTTTCTTAGGCTGCTTTACTTCTGGAATTTTATCCACGCCCTTAAAACTATTCTCAACCTGTTGCAAAAATAACTTTGTTGTATCGTCAAATTTTGTGAATGCTAATTCCAGCGGATGAGTTGCTTTTGCCATTATCCTCTTGCTCCTGGGGATATATCTGCACTGGGTACTCTAACACTACCTGTTCGTGGCCCTGATATTGCAGCAGCTGTTTGTCTCATCTCGTCTAGCGAACCTGGCATTACCGGACGAGTAGTTGCTGGTACTCCCGTTCCTGCTGCCTGTGGTCTGATTCCTGCCTGATTGCCCTGCTGGAAGTTGCCTGCATTAGGCAGCTGCTGCGCCCCCTGCGTATTCAAAATATTCTGTGCAGTCTCTTCTGGGGTTGGAAGTCCAGAAGCAGTTGTCTGGGATGCAGCTTCCAGTATTCCCTGAATAGTAGGTATTCGGGAAGCTGCTGCTGCCTGCAACTGTTCCTGAATCCCAGGAGAATTTAGGAACTGTTCTTCAAGTATCTTGGCGCGTACTTCAAGCGGGTTACTTACCCCGCCTTTCCGAAGCGCAGTATCGAGATCTACATATCCTGCCCTCCAGAGGTTAGACCAGAGATTGAGCCTTCGTTCCTGCTCTTCTGGGCTAACAGAATTTATACGAACAATATTGACGTAATGCCCCTTGATATCGGAAGGCTTGATAACTGCATCGAGGACACCAGCTTCTGTCTTTCCGAAGACGGATACCCTGTCGTCGATTACGTGTTCAACGATTCGTAAGATTGCCTCGCCTTTATCCTGCAATCCACGTTCCATCGCTTCTTTTACGGCTCCGAAGTTTAGAGATGCGATACCTGCAAGAACTGCCGTGTGATAACCGGAAGCTGCACCAGTAGGACGCTGCCCCCTTGCGACGGCAGGAACTGTATTTGCTTCGATAGCCTCGTCGAGAAATTCCTTTGCAATCCCAATTTCGGAGGGGGGTCTGGGGACATCTGATATCCCGACCTGTACCTGTGGTGGCTTTATATTTTTCGCGCCAGGAGTATCATCCCACGCTGCCTGAACTTCTTCAGTAATTCCAGGAGGCCCAGTAAATTCCAGAGTAGGCCATGCTGATTTTCCTACGATATCAATATAGTGTGATGCTAACTGGCTCTGCGCTCGGATCATTTCTGTAGACCCGTTGAGCAGCCCCATGTACAGGTTCTCCGGTTCGGAGTTTCCCGTGTCGAGTCCCATCTGAGGCCAGTACATTATCCACGGCAGTCTTCCATATCCGTGCCGTCTTGGTTCAAGTACCCATTTGTTATTGGCAACATATGCAACCTGCGAGTGCGTCCATACTTCCTGAAAGGTTACATATCCTTTTTTGAAGTTCTCCCATTCTGGAAAGTGAGCCTGTACCCATTCGGCATCTACTTCGTATTCGTAGATAACCCATCGAGGTTGCGTACCGTTATTCATATCCCATATAAGATTTTGGGGGTTTACCGCAACGGACTTTATGGGCCAGCATATAGAGCGTTTATCTATAACTTCCTGTATTTTCTGGCGATAGGCGGAGGTTTTGTCCTCACCATACGGAGGAGGTTCTGGGAAATCGCTCCACTCGTTTGCAATAAACTCCACCTTCTCCCATGCAATCCCGTAAAGCCCCGCATGTTTCGTAAGCTCCCTGTATACGGGAGTACGGTGTTCAATCATGTGGTGTGCGCCAGTAAGGAATTTCTCCATTATCTCGGCACGGGCCTGACCTCTTGGGCCTGGGGGTGGTACTGATATATCGAGGAACTGGGGACTTACGTGTGCAACGAGAGTATTTATAACTGACTGTGCAGTTCCGAGCCGTATCATCGTCCCGCTATCTGGAACGCTGAAGTCAAAATCATTCAGGAAGAAATCGTCCAGATCTTCGCACTGGCTTTTGAATTTCTGGAAAAGATCCCTGCCCGCATCTGCCTTCTCCCTGATCCAGTGAAGAGTCAGTTCGGGTTCATCGACAGGGTTTGCTGCTTCTAGTTTGATAGCTTCTTGAGGATCAACAATAAAATCGAGAACCATTGGTTATTTCATCTCTACAAAATCTGGTTCTTGCTCCAGCAGTTTAAGTCGTTCTTTAGATTTTCTTGCTCTATGCGCTGTTAAGAATCTACTTGGCCTTGAAACAGGCTTCGGGCGTAAAGGACTCATTCGCCTTATAGGACGTAGATAATCATAATCGTCATTATCATACCCTGGCGGATCACACGCCATTAATGCTAACAGTTCCGCATCTACCCAGTCATCGTGTTCATTAGTTTCGTTGTAGAACAGGTACGATCCATTACCTGACGGTCGTATGCTGATGTCCTCTAATTGCTTTTTCAGAGTTAACCAGCTGGCTGGGAAAAATACTGTCTCGTTTTCCAGTGCTATGTAGTAGTTCTGGAAAAGCTGATACTTGCTCTGTGCGCTGAACTTGAACGGATTAACTGGTAAACCTGCATTTAGCAGGTGGTCAAACACTACATCTCCCAGACCCGTAGAGTCAACTCGGATATCTCCGACTTTCCATCTTTCTATTTCGGAATGGATTGTTTCTATCTGACTTACCCAGTCGCTGCCGGACATCTCCAGCGCATAGAGAGATTCCCTTGTCCTTGCGTTCTTGATTATGAATACGGTGTAGTCCTGTTTCTTACCTAAGTCAAGGCCTGCAACATAGCGACTGGACTGATCGGGATAGAGCATCTCCTGTGTTTTTGCAGCTGCTTCGATCTTGCTGGGACGGAAGAAGCCTCCCCCGCCGTCGGGTTGTTTCGCGAGATACATGCGTTCCCATACGGGTTCCGGCATGGTGGACTTTTCATCTCGTATGGCCTGCTTTTGTTTTTCTGTAAGGAAAACATTGTCGAATGTTGTCGCGAGAAATGCCTCGTAATCCTCTGTAGGATTTTCCTGTGACCACTTGAACAGTTTTGAGAACCAGTGATTCCTTGTAAATGGTGGGATACCCTCGATACATCCCCTTCCAAGCCTGCCGGAGGAGTTGAGCATAGGACGCAGCTTATTCCATGCAGCTTCCTTGATATCCTGGGACTCTGTTATCCAGATGAAGTCGGGGCCAGCAGTCTGAAGTGATTCGGGATCGTCTGCGGACTTAATCTCCATGTAGATATCCCGCCGGACAAGATCCGGTGACTTAAGACGCATCCATACCGCACGTTCATCCTCGCGCCATCCGTCACCTCGTCCTCCGATTTGCCCCTGCTTGCGTCTTACGACCATATCTTTGGGAATAAACTGCTTCAGCTCGTTCCATGCCTGCCTGCTTTGAGCAAAGTTGGGGGCAACAACCCAGATATGGATAGCTGGCTCCAGAGTGTGGGTAAGATCGTACCCTGTCTTCAATCCTGATGCTTCTGCCATTTCTTTTGAAGCAAGGAACGGAGTTTTAGAAGCAATAGTAATGGCGCGCATAAGCTCTGTAAGTACAGCTCGCCCTTTTCCTGCCCTGCGTCCGGCCCATATAACCTTGATGCGGGCTTCAGAATTGTGAAGTGTGCGCTGCCACGGAGATGGAGTGTATTGATAAGCCATTTATGCCCCGTTCAGGCTGGATTCCAACTCGTACAGGCTGGATTCGCCGGATATATCGACTGTCGATGTAGATTTTTCTTCCTTCCCCTGATCTGATCCCAATACCATAGGGTCTATATCCAACAATCCCGCCTTTTCTATCAATTTATTCTCGGCAGTAGATACCTTACCTGTCTCTGCCTTGATAAATGAAGTGATGCCCGACTCCATCATGTAAACCTTTTGAAGCGCAGACCATTTTACCTTGTATAGAAACATCTTCCCTGAACGAGTAACGAACTCAGTAGTCCGATACTCGAACTCGTTTTCTATAAACTCGTCCACCGCCGAACTAAAAGTAGGATTCTTCTTTATAAGATCTTTTGTCTTAGGAAAATCCCATTCAAAGTCCTCGCATAGACACTCCAGAGCATCCTCCCCGACACCGTAAGACGGTAAAGATATGAAAATCCTGCGTAACTTCCTAGACCATCTAGGCCATTCAGGATAACCCTGCAATACATCATCCCTGAATACCTCTCCTGGGGTTCGTACATTCCTACTGTTGCGTTTAATCATTCTCAAAGAATAGCACAAGAAACTTCTTTTCTTTTTTAACTTCTTTTCTTCTTAACTAGTTAACCCTTATATTCTTCTGTCGCACCACCCCCTTAAAGGGGGGGGTGGTGCAACAGATAACAAGTTATAGGAGTTGTTTTCATTCTTACTGTTGCACTGTTGCACCTAACTGTTGCATGCAACAGGTGTTGTCACACACTGTTCCAGGTGAAAGTCAGCACTCTAAGGGGCTACTCCTATATTTATAGTGCCGTCGCCGTGTATCGGCGCACTTGTAACAAGTAAAAGCACACCTTGTTGCGACTTGTCTCGCTGCTTGTCTCATGGTCTTGATCTCCTCATGTCATTCCACAATGTAAACTCGTAAATCTCAGCAAGTCTTT
>VTLG01001868.1_pt1 | contig 21128 bp, 20 predicted proteins | sample 4694571 | NCBI WGS metagenome assembly VTLG01 (sample SAMN12604809, study PRJNA352737) | marine metagenome | biome: ENVO:00000447; feature: ENVO:00000209|ENVO:00000569|ENVO:01000036; material: ENVO:00002151; isolation source: viral sequences binned using virsorter ... | reverse complement strand
AAATGATTATAGAGGTGCGATATTAGAAAACGGGATATTGAAGCAAAAGCACAGATATTCCCCTTTTCAAGAAATTATAGGAGACTATAATGGCAACAAAACTATATTTTAGCAGAGATACGAAAGTATACGCACATGTACCAATGTCGTCAGCGACTACAAAAAATATGTACTTTGAGTTACCCGTTTTAGACGGATTTTCGTTTTCTCAAGCAATGAATACTAGTGAAATTACTTTAAATGAAGCACAGGACACTTCAGGAGTTAGTAGAAGAGGTCGTGCAATGTTTAACGATTCATTTGCACCCGTTGAGTGGAGTTTCTCCACTTATATGAGCCCTTTTACACATAATGCTGCAGGTACTATTGACGGTGTAACAATCGGTAGTTCAATAGGAACAACTGGAGCAGCACATGCTACTGATAATACAGTATGTGAAGTTTCTTCCGCTCTATGGGCTATGTTCTTTGGACAAACTGTAGATGCAGGATTAACTGAAGGTACAACAAACTTAGCAATAGTCCAAAGTGGAGCTAATAAAGCTACTATAGGGGTATTTGACCTTTATTTTGTGCTCGGAGCCTCACAAGCTAGCAATAGAAACTATCAGATAGGAGCAACTGCTTCTAGTCAGATGATTTATAAAATCGAAGGTTGTTCAATAAGTGAAGCTTCATTTGATTTTGATTTAGATGGAATAGCTACTGTAAACTGGTCTGGAAATGGAAAAATAATTACAGACACAGGTGCTAATTTTAATAGACAAGGCCAAACAGATACTGTTTATGAAGGCGTAGCGAATACTACAGGTTTCATAAGAAATAGAGTATCTGATTTAACAATTACAGGAGACCCTTCTGGAAGTACACTAACTTATGCTACTACTTTAACAGGTGGTAATATAACTATGAGTAACAATCTTACTTATTTAACTCCAGAAACTCTAGGTGTTGTTAATCAACCCTTAGGGCATGTAACAGGCAGTAAATCAATTGGAGGAAACTTCACTTGCTACCTAGATAGCGATTCTGGTAATCCAAGTGCAGAACTTTATGAAGATTTAGTAGAAGCAACTTCCGATATTCAAAACTCATTTAGTTTGACTTTTGATATTGGAGGAGGCACTGCTCCGTATTGTAAAATCGAAATGCCAACGTGTCATTTAGAAGTACCAACTCATTCAATTGAGGAAGTAATTTCAATGGAAACTAATTTCCATGCGTTACCAACGAACTTTGACAACACAAATGAAATCACAGATTTCTTATTCTATGGAAAAGACGTTAACGCATAACAACTAGGCTGTTAGGGCGGTACGCCGCCCTAACATTTTTTAACAAACAATAATAGGAAACAACCAGCATGAATGAACAAACAACCACAGCACAACCAGTTTCATTGGCGAGTTTAATGACTCCCAGCAAGACGGTCACTATAGATTATCCCGATATGGAAGGTTTTTCAGTTCAACTTACTTATTTAGCAAGAGAAGAACTTCTTAAAGTTAGAAGTAAATGTATAAAACAAAAATTTAATAAAAAAACAAGAGCTTTTGAGGAAGCCCTTGATGAAGACAAATTTTTAGAAGTATATGTAGAAGCAGTAATTAAAGGGTGGAAAGGCTTAAAATATAAATATTTAGAGCAACTACTTTTAATTGATACAAGTAATGTTGACTTAGAAGATGAACTTAGATTTAATCATGAAAATGCAGAATTATTAATGAAAAATTCTAATGACTTCGATACATGGGTAACTGAATCAGTAGGTGACCTCGAAAATTTTACCAAGAACAAGTAGCTTATATACTAGAGCTACTTGAGAATTATTATAATAGAAATAGTCAATTTAAAAGCTACGAAGAATATGTAGCTGTTATGGAAAGACTAGGAAAAGAGCCCAATCCTGAAAAAGCTCCTGTAGAAATAAACCATTTCCCTTTCGAAGTACAGTTAGCGTTTTCTATTCATATGTTACTACCTGATAGGTGGGACGGAATGAATGGGATATATTTGGGAAAAGATTGGGCAGCATTAGGTTCTTTATTAGATATTTATAAAGTAGAGAATAAACAAATAGTTGTTTATTTTATAAAGTATATTGAACACTATAATTCAGAAAAAATTAACGATAAAGCACAACAAGACAAAAAAAGAGCAGAAAAATTAGCTGAAAGTAAAGCTCAGCAAGGCACTAAAAGGATACAAGGATAATGGCAAAAGGGAAAAATACTGTCGGCATCAATATGGATATTGATGATAATGGTGATTTAAAACGAACGGGTAGAGACGCAAGTAAAGCCGGTAAAGATCTAAAAGGTATGACTGATCAAGCACATAGTGCTGATCGGGCTATGAAAGGTGTATCAAGGCAATCTTCAAATACTACTAAAAACTTTTCAAAAATGTCACAAGGACTGACAGGTGGACTTGTGCCCGCTTATGCAACATTAGCGGCTAACATATTCGCACTAGGAGCAGCCTTTAGATTTCTTAAAGATGCAGCAGATTATAAACTATTATTAGAAGGTCAAAAAGCTTACGCTGCAGTATCAGGTGTAGCTTATAAAACTCTTACTAGAACTATTATGGACGCTACAGAACAGCAAATTACCTATGCAGACGCTGCTCAAGCCGCTGCTATTGGTGTTGCTGCGGGACTAAGCGCAGACCAATTAACCAGATTAGGAGAGGCTGCCAAGTTAGCTTCCATAGCATTAGGACGAGATGTAGGAGATGCTTTTAATAGGTTAGTAAGAGGTACCACAAAGGCGGAACCAGAATTATTAGATGAATTAGGTATTATACTTCGTTTAGATACTGCACTTGAAAAGTATGCTACTAAACTTGGAAAAAGTAAAGAAGCATTAACTCAATTTGAAAAATCACAAGCGATTACTAATGATGTTTTAGATCAAGCAGAACAAAAATTCGGAGCCATAGCAAAAATAATGGATCCAGAAGTAAACCAATTAAATCAAATGGCTAAGGCGTTTGATGATATGACTAACTCTTTAAAACTATTTATAGCAGGCCCCGCAAGTGCTTTAGCAGATTTCTTCAGTAGAAATGTTTTAGCTGCTTCAGGAGCTTTACTACTATTAGCACAACCTATACTTAAAACTTTAATACCAAGTTATGAAGAATTTAAAGTAAAGGCTACAGCTTCTTTAGATATGCATAATGAAAAATTAAATCAGGCTCGAATAAGGGCAGAAGCTTACGCACATTCAACTACAAAAATGGCTGCAAAAGCAAGAATAAACTATAAAAATCTTTCTAGATCAGCAACAGAGATGTCAAGGGTAACAACAGGTCCTGGAGCAGTAGGTCCTGGAGGCGGAGCAGGCATGGTAGCTTTACAACAAGGTCGTGAACTTACTCCAAGGCAGTTAGCTCGTATGAGAACTTCTGCAGCTAAAGCAGTAGGTCCTTTCAAAGTTATGCATAAAGAAGTACTTGATGATTGGCGACGAACGTTAGATAAAATGGCTTTAGAACAAGCAGAATATCATACAAAAAGTGGAACTATGCTGAAAAAAGGTAAACTTAATTGGGACGTTTTCTGGGCTAGAGTACAAGCTGGTGGTCAAAAAGCTATGACTACAATTAAAACTATGCAAATAGGAATGATGAGAGCCTTTAGTATAGCAATGTCCGCACTAACTTGGGCTAGTATAGGATATATGGCATTCGAAGGAATAAGGGAAGGAATAAATTGGTTACGAGGTTATACGCGTGAAGCTGCAGGAGCTGAATCAAAGATATCAAGACTTTTATCAACTCAAAAAGATTTAAATGATGAAATCAAGGAAATGATGACAGGAGCTGCGGCTTTAAGAGACGTTAAAGCAGGTTTTGGAGCTTATGTTGAACAAGCAGGAAGAAGCTTTACTTCAGCAGCTATTGGAGGTAATCTAGAAGCTATACAAGAGCAAAGAGCAAACTTGCTTTTACAACAAAAAGGTATAATGACAGATACGACAGGAGCCTCCTATATGCCAAAAGCTGGAGATCCTGATTTCGAAAAAAGAAGGAAAGAATATTCTAAAATAATAGATGAGATTAAAAGAACAGAAAAATTAGTCCCTGAAACAAAAACAGGTCGTTTTGGTCTAATAGAAAGAGAGTATAGTGTAGCAGAACAAGCTACTGCTATATACATGGATAGAGTGAAGAAGTATAATGTACAGATGAAGGATACGGCCGAGTTAGAGGAGAACCTCATAGAAAGAGTACAATCAATGACAGGAGAATATGACTTCTTAAAAGATGTTGTAAAAAGAATGAAAGAGGGAAACTTTGAACTAACTGATAGTGAATTTGCACTTATAGAACAGTATAGAGCAGCGGGTTCAGCTGTAACAAAACTTAGAGATAGTACTGATAAGTATAATAAAACAGTACAAAGTTATTTAGGTGTAACAGGTAATAAGCATCTTAACTTTTTGGCAGATGTTCGAGAACGGTATAATTTAATGCTCGAAGCAGTTAATGACTCAACTAAAGGTACTGAAGGACATACGAAAGCAGTAGCAGACGCAGCAAAGTATAAAACGTTTTTAACTGCAGTAGAAGGCCTTACACAAGAACAAATACAACGAGAGGAACGAATTAGACAAATAGACCTAACAATTAAGCAAGATAAACTCAGACTTACAGGGGGCACAAAATTCAACGCTATGCAAGATAGGCAAAATAAAATACTACAAAATAGTATAAAAATAGAAGGTAAATTAGCAGAAATAAGATTTTTACAGACAGGAGAAGGGCGAAAACAATATCAAGGTGAGAAAGGTCAGGAAATGTGGCGGTCACGAATACAGCAATTAAGAGATGAAATATCTGTTATAGAATTAGCAACAGAAGCCTATGAAAAGCAAGACAATGTTATACATCAATTAGGAAATACTTTTGTAAAAAGTTTTGAAACTCAAATGGCTAATGCTATAACCTCTTTAGTAGATGGAACAGCAACTTTTAGTGATGCAATGAAAAATATGGCTAAAGCGGTAATAAATGCTATGATACAAATAATGGCTCAAATGATAGCTATGAGAATAATAGCTACTGCTACGGGAATGTTTGCTTTTGGTGGTCCAGGAGTAGGAGTCGAACAGTATCAGACTATGCCAGGCGCTTCACCCTCTGCTAATTATGTAAGAGACGGTGGATATATAACCTCAGTAGGTAAAAAAATGCCTTTACCTTCTGCTGCAGAAGGAGCAGTTATGAAAGGGCCTAAATCAGGGTATCCAGCAATACTTCATGGTAAAGAATATGTATTAAATGAAAAACAAATGGGCAATCTTATATCAGGTAAAAAAACTAGTGGAGTTGTTAATACTACAATCAATGTAAATATGGAAGGTGGAGTAGAGACTACTACAGATGACCAACAAACTGGAGAAGCTTTTGGTAAAGCAATACAAAGAGCAGTTACAGAAGAAATAGCAATGCAACAAAGACCGGGTGGACTATTAAGTCCTTTAGGAGGATAAAATGGCAATAGGATTTACAGACTTAACAAGTACAGTTAGAAAACCTGACAAGTCAATGACTAGAAGTACTAAACCTAAAGTTCTTTTTGCTCAATTTGGAGATGGGTATGAGCAAAGATTAGCTGATGGTATAAATACTTTAGAAGAAACTTTTCAAGTATCTTTCAATACAAGAACAAAAGAAGAAATAGATGATATCGTTGCATTTTTTGAAAATAAAGCAGGAGTAACAGCTTTTACTTATACTATACCTGATTCTAATAATAGTGGAGAAACAGCTATTAAAGTAGTTTGTTCGACATGGAATAAGACTTGGGCCTATGGAGACTATTACTCTGCAACGGCAACTTTTAAAAGGGTTTATGAAGCATGAGCGCAATAATTCAAGATGTACAGAAGCAAGAGCCTGGTTCAGGAGTAGTAAATTTATTTGAACTACAAATAAGCTCTTCAAGTAGTATTTATTTTCATACTGGCTTAGAAGGTGATTTAACAACTGTTCAATTTAGAGATAAAGATACTCCTAGTACAATTCGTACTTATTCAGCTTTACCTATTCAAATGGACGGATTTAAAAAGGCTTCAAAAGGTAATTTACCCAGACCTAAACTAACGGTTGCAAATGTATTAACTACATTTGGAGATGCCATAGGCTCATTAACTAATGATGATTTATTAGGTAATAAAATAACTAGAAGAAGAACTTTAGTTAAGTATTTATATGGGCAAGCTAGTGATCAAAGTCCTCCTGTAGAGTTTCCAAGTGAGGTATGGTATTTAGATAGAATAGCAGGAGAAACAGCAGTATCAATTACTTTTGAGTGTACCGCTTCCCATGATTTAATAGGAGTCACGTTACCTACAAGACACGCAATGTCAAATGCCTGTTCTTGGATATATAAAGGAGCAAGTCATGATAAACAAGAAGCTGATAGAGTTGGAGCTTGTAATTATGATTTACAGGCTAGATTTACTATAGATGGAACAACATATAAAAATTGGATAAATGTAGATGATGAAAGAGTTATTTCCAGTACTATAACTTCAGGAACTTCTGCGGGAGAAGTTACAGCATATTCTGGAGTAGCAGACGGTACTACTTTAACGTTAAATGCTTATTATACTACATCAAAAACAGATGCAATTAGATGGAATGTAGATGGTACTCAAACTGGAAGTCAAACTGTGACTGAATATTGGCAATGTAAAAAGGCTGCAACTAAATCCACTGCTGGAACTCCCACAGATACTAGTGCATATTTTGATAGAATAAGGGTATATACAACTTGGTCAAACAGTACAACTTATTATGCTTATACAGATGATACTTTAAATCCTTATGTTTTATATACTGATAGTGGTATAACAAAATTATGGAAAGCCCAACATACTAGTTTAAATAAAACACCTGGTTTTACTAATTATTGGGAAATGGGGGACGCTTGTAGTAAAACAATTACAGGTTGTAGTATGAGATATAATTCTATTCCTATTGCAGCAGGCACAGCTGCTTCTAATATGAAAACAGAAATAGCAGAAAGGGGTAGTCTTCCTTTCGGAGGATTTCCAGGTGCTAAACGATACTCTTAAAGAACAAATATTTTCACACTTAAACAGGGAATACCCAAGAGAGGGTTGTGGAGTAATAGTTCTAGAGAATGGAAAGCATAAGTGGTATCCTGTAACGAATATTGCAAAAAGTGATGATGATTTTATTTTTGACCCTATCGAGTATATGAAGATAAATTTAAAATCGAAACCTTTGGCAATCGTTCACAGTCACCCAGATTGCTCATCAAAACCAAGTGATGCGGATCGGCAAAATTGCAATTTTATAAATTTAGACTATTATATTTTTAGTTTACCAAACAAAGAGTTAACAATATTAAAACCAAATGAATAGAAATTTAATACTACAAGGAGCAGCAGGAGAGGCCTTAGGAGAAAAATGGAGTGTAAATGCTCCAACTATAGGCGATGCTTTTGCTGTTGTACATGCTAATAACCCAAAAAAGTTTATGGACTATTTTGGTAAAGATAATGGACAAGGAGAATTTATCGTAAAGGTAGCAGGAGAAGCTTTAGAAGAAAATGAACTTCTTATGTATAATTTAGAAGGAGAAGATATAATTGTAACACCTGTTCCTAAGGGCTCAAAAATGTCAGCAGGAGAAAAGATACTTTTAGCAGTAGTCATTATAATAATAGCTATTTATGCGCCACAATGGATACAAGGTACAGCAGATGCTGTTGCTGCAGAAGGATTAAGAGCCATGTTTCAGATGGCGGCTATAATGACAGGACTAAACTTAGCTATAATGGGAATAACAGAAATGATGGTAAAAGAACCGTCTAACGATGCAGATGAACAAGGAGCAATGTTTAGTGGCCCAGCTACTACTATTAAACAAGGACAACCTGTACCTATTGCTTATGGAAAAGTAATGGTTGGAGGAACTCCTATAACTACAGGATTCGGTAATTATAAATTAGAACCAACAAATGGATATCATTTTCTTAGTGATAACCCAGACGCTTGGGACGGGGTAATATATGAAGGTGGAGCAACTAATAGTGGTAGTGATGATGATACTACTGATAGTGACTCAACTGGTGGTAGTGATAATGATACTTCATCAGGAGGCCATAATGATACCCGAGCTTCCAGTGATAATACAACATATGAGGATTACATGGTGCTATAAATGTCGAAAATACTTACAGATGATTTTAGAGAGCAATATAGAAGGAGGGGTAGTGGTAATAATACTGACAACTTTAATGACCTTCGCTCACCTAATAGAGAACAGTCAGCTACTGTTTATGACTTATTAACAGAAGGAGAAATATACGGATTAAATAATGGTTTAAATAGTATTTATTTAAATGGAGTACCTTTAATTGATAGTACTAATTGGGATAAATATAAACCTAAAAGAACAAAAAATGGTATTACATGCTCAGGCTCAAGTGCTACTATAACAGTACCTTCAGATTTTTCTAGTACGTATCATACTACTGGTGATGGACAGAGATATATTCGAATACAAAAAGCCAAAGCAACAATAGCTGGAAATAATTCTAGTACTGGAGGAAATGCAGCTTCTGCAGGTACTACAACAATTACTACAAATGCTTCTTTTTTCACTGATGCAATGATTGCTGCAAGTAATGACTATCTTGGTTTAAGACCTTTAATTAGATTAGAAGGAGCAGGACCAGCTGGAACAGATTATGTAGGTGAATTATTAAAAGTTAATTCAGCAACTTCAGGAGAAATGACTACACCTGTAACAACTGTAGTTTCTCATAAAACTATAAGTTGTGACTTAGTAACTAAAGTAACAGCCTATGACTCTTCAACTACATTAACTGTAGAAGACACTCCTTTAGCAATTTCTGGTGGAGCAGGTCAGATATCTACTCCTGGCACAAAGAGTGAAAACTTTACTGATTGGTTAAACTTTAAAAATATTCATGTAGACTTTAGATGTGGTACACAAAATCAACTGGTAGCTCCAAGACATGTTGCCACAGTTCCTAGTGCTGCTTTTACAATAACTCCAAATGAGAGTATCAAACAAAGTAATAGATGGAGTTCTCTTAGTAATATACCCAGCAACTATAATGATACTGAGTTTTATCCGGGAGGTAGTTCCCAATATGATCCATCTGAAGGACAGGCTGCTGATACCCTTATAACAGCTTCAGGTTCAGGAAGCAAAGCTTTTGGATTAGCAAGACCTGAGGATACAGATAATATAAAATTAACTTTTAAATTTCCGCAAGGTATGAGTGCACAAAAAATTAAAACTGATAGTGCAGGTGAAAAAGCTTGGGGGCACGCAGAATTTCAAATATTTTTTGAATTTAATAGAAAAATTAGTGGTAGTGATAATTGGATAGTTGCACAAATATATGGCCCTACAGATAATGATATAAATACTAGAGGAACTAATTTATTACAAAAAACTGGAATGCTCAAGACTAAACATGCATGGGGCCCAGTTAATTTTAATACCTCTAATGAAAAAAGACCTAATACTGGGTATGTTCATACTTATAGTAAGTCAGCTTTTTTTGAAGAGTTTCCTATTGAGATTACTCAATATAAACCTTTTGATGATTGGAGGGTAAGAATACGTAAAGTAACAGCAGATAATCCTTTAGTACAAGATGGTGATTGGCAATATACAAATGATTCATTATTATATGCAGTAGAAGCTCAAGTTTTAGACTGGTTAAATTATCCTCATTCAGCTTATTCAGCAGTATCGATAAATGCAACAGATTTTTCTGGAGCAGCTTTTCCAACTAGACAATATGAAATTAGAGGAATAAAATGTCAAGTACCTACTAACTATAATAGTAGATATGAACTTGGTAGTACAACCGAAGCTTCTTATACTAGAAATATTACTGATGGAAGTAATGAAAGTACGTATCAAAATTGGGACGGAAATTTTAGAGGGGATTTAAGTACCTTCAACAGATCTAGTGCCAACTATAAAAAAGTATGGACAGATAATCCAGCATGGGTATTTTATGATTTATGTACTAATAAAAGGTATGGATTGGGTAAGCATATAAGTTCTTCTGATATAGATAAATATGCTTTATATCAAATAGCCCAATATTGTGATGAATTAGTTCCAGACGGAGAAGGAGGAACAGAACCTAGATTTTCAGCTAATTTATACTTAACCCGACCACAGGAAGCTTTCAAAGTAATAAAAGACTTTGCCAGTATGTTTAGAGGATTACTTTTTTGGCATAATGGAAAATTAACAGCAAGTACAGATAGAGAAAAGGATTCTGTATATACTTTTACAAAAGGTAATGTAATAGGTGGAATATTTAGTTATGAAGGAAGCTCTAAAAAACTAAGAACGAATCAAGTAAGAGTACAATGGAATAATCCTGATAGACTTTATAAAGAAGATTTTGAATTAGTTGAGGATACCCAAGATATAGTAGACACAAATAAAGTTATCAGTGAAACTGTACTCGCTTATGGTTGCACTAGTAAAGGTCAGGCTACAAGATATGGAAAATGGAAATTACTTAGTAATAGACTACAAAAAGAAATAGTTAGTTTTAAAACGGGTATAAATGCTGCATTTCTTAGACCAGGCGATGTAATAGAAGTACAAGATGCAGATAGGGATAGAGTACAATTTAGTGGTAGAGTAAGCTCTTCTGCAAGTACCACTAGTATACCTTTAGATAGAACTATTACTTTAGCAGCTAATACTACTTATGAGCTAAGTTTAATATACGGAGAGGCAGGGTGTTATTTAACAGATATTACTGACACTTCTTATTCAGGGCAAACATTTGGGGGGCACGCAGCAGCTTTAGATAACTTATCTGGAGGAAGTGGTTATACTAATGGAACTTATACAGCTATTCCAACAACGGGAGGCACTGGAAAAGACCTAACAGTAAATGTTACAGTTACAAGTAATGCAGTATCAAGTATCAGTATCAATAATAAAGGTTATGGATATACTGATAATGATGATATTACAGTAACAAATTATGGGGCATTTACTACTTCAGGTACTAAAGCTACATTTAAAGTTAATGGATTAGCTTCTAATACTACAGGTGTAAAAAATGGAGACTTACTTACTTTTGTAAAAACAGAAGATGGAGCTGCAAACCTAAGAAACTCTAGTAATGTAGCAGTACAAACTCTTTTTACACCCGATGCAAGAATAGAAAGACAAACAGTAAATACTAGTGCAGGTTCAGTTTCTACATTAGGTGTAGATTCTGCTTTTACTTCAGCACCTAATCAAGATACTATTTGGGCTTTAACAGGCTCTTCGACTACTACAGGAGATGTAGTAGAAGGAGTTGCAGGAAGTGCTAAGAAATATCAAATTAATGCAATAGAAGAAGATAAAAATACTTTCGAGTACTCAATTAATGCTCTAGAATATATTGATGATAAATTTAATGCTGTGGATAGAGGCTGGGAAGTATATGCTCCAACTGTCGCAGATATTAAACATGACGATGTAGTTCCGGAGCCTACAGGAGTATCTGTAGAAATAGCAGCAGATACTAGAGGCCATCAATCAGTAGATACTACTAATTTACTCGGAGAGCAAGTTAGAGATAATATAGCTCTTATTTCTTGGCAAGCTCCAACAACTTCTAGAACCGATACAAATGGCGATACTATTAATACTAAATATGAACATATCGCAGGGTATCAAATAGAGCACACTTTTAACAAAGATTTAACTAAAAAAGACATTTATGATTTAATAACTGTAAATGGTACAGAGACTAATGCAGAAGTTCATAATATTAAAGTTGGTTCATGGAAAGTAAGAGTAAGAACCGTAAGTGTTATTGGAACTTTTTCTAGCTGGGTTACAGTACTTGGATCTACAGGATTAAATGTAGCTTCACACCCAGCAAATAGAACTCATTTAATAGCTACAGGGGGAGAGTTGAGTACTACTCTGTCTCTATCTAGTAGTACAGTTTCATTAGGAGATGGAGCAAGTCAAACATATACATATACTAATCCTATTGGAACTACTCTTGCAGTTACTTCAGCAAGTGCTGCAAAAGGAGCTCAAGATTTTAATGGTATGGGAGCAAGTGCTACAGCTTATTTAGTAGTAGATAATAATGTTCCTGATTTAAAAGCAATAGAATTAAAAATGGATACTACAACAACTTCTCCAACTTCTGGAACAGAAACTAGATTTACATATTGGAAAGAAGTTGGAGCTGCTAATAATGGACTAACTGCAGCTAGTGGTACTGTTTCTATAACTGCAGGAACTACAAAAGTTACAGGAGCTAGTAGTCCTAACTTTGATGGAGATTTTGCAGTAGGAGACTTTATAAAGATTGGATCAGGAGTAACTCATCATGCTACAAGTGATTATTTTAGAATAATTAGAATTGCATCAGATTCAGAAATGTATGTTGATACAGTTAGTCCTAGAACTTATAGTGGAGCAAGTGCAGCTTATCAAACTTGGAAACCTGATAATGTATCTGATGGTATAATTGCTAAAGTAACTACTGATGGAAGCACAAACTATACTTTAACTCCTTTAGTAACTTATAAAGCAGCACAAGTAACTAGTGCAGAAACAGATAGTAGTGTGGGAGGAGGCTCAGTACTTAAAAACTCTGGCTACTTATATTATCAAGGAACTTCTGATAACGCCCCTAGTGCTCCTGCAAATACAAGTGTAACTTATACATTTAGTACAGGTTTAATGTCAGGTGGAGTAATCGGTACAGGTAGTACTAATTGGAATGTTTTTCAGCCTACCATGTCAACAGGTAAATATTGGTATATTTATTGGGCCGCAACAGAAGCAAGTGCAGGAGGAAATACGGCAACTCCAACATTTGGCTCAACAGTTTATAATGGACAAAATTTCAAAGGCTTAGTCACTTTTACGGGTGTAGGAAATACTATTGCAGATAATTCGGGAAATAGTACATTACCAATCGTAGCGGCAGACTTAGGCTCAAGTGGAAGCACAACAATTGATGGCGGAAGAATTACAACTGGAGTTGTGAATTTAGGTACAGCTTCAGGAATGGCAGTACAACAAGGTAAGACTAGCTACAGTAGTACTACTACTGGATTTTGGCTAGGAAATGATAGTGGCACTCCTAAATTTACTATTGGAGTTAATGGTGGAGACGGAATAACTTTTGATGGAACTACTTTATCAGTAAAGGGGGACATAACATTAGATAATGCAAGTAGTCTTAACATTAGTGGATTTAATAATGATGCAGCCTTTCAAGGTAATAGTGACGATAAAACAGCTGGTAGTGTAGGTGGTTGGACGATTAGTTCTACTAGTATTGCTAGTGGTACTGGCGGTACATATATGATATTAGATCAGAGTAGTAAAAAGTTAAGAATAGGAGCTAAAACATCTTTAACTGATGCTAATACAGGAGTGCATGTAGGAACAGACGGAATAGCTTTAGGAGCTAGTTCAGTATTTAAAGTAACTCATGCGGGAGTTATAACAGCAGCTAGTGGAACAATAGGTGGTTGGGATATTGCATCAACTACATTAAGTTCAGGTAACATTACATTAGATGATGCAAATAATAGAATAGTAATATCGGATTAAATTATGACATCAAGAAATAGAATATTAATAGGGAATAGAGCGACAGGAGGATACGGACTATATGTTTCTAAAGCTGATAGTGAGGTATTAACTTGTACTCAAAAAGAGTTATTATTTGATTCAAGAGAATATAGAGGAACAGGACAAGTTTATGCAGGTGGTGGACCTTTAAATATTACGTCTGGTTCAGGTCAAAATTTTTTAACAACAGGTAGCAAAGATAATCTTGGGTATATACCTTTGGTTATTTGTAATGAAGATTATGCAGGTCATTATATGGCATCTTTTACTGGTGATGGGGTATCTAACGAGGAATTTCAAAGTAGGGTTGATGCTATAAAAACAACTTCTACTACAATAACTCCTATATACTTAAACTACAGTACAGGTACTTATGTTTATGAAGATAGAAGAAGTAGTGCTGAAGCTCATCATGGTGGAGATCAAGCGTGTACTAATTTACACTTTACGGTATTAAAAATACCTTGTGCATATGGATATATGAATGGAACTTATTTTTAATTATGGCAAATAGAGTATTAATAGGAAATAGATCATCAGGTGGATATGGTATATATGTATCTAAATCTGGATCTGATGTATTAACTTGTGATGTAGATGATTTAATATTTTCAAGCCTTGATTCTACAAGTACACCTTTTGCTGCTAATGGAGTGCTTCAAACTGTTCCTTTTTCGGGAGGATCAGGAGGAACTGAGCCAACTGTAAAGAATGACTTCGATTATAATGATACTAGTGGTCATACTATTAGTTTTCAAGATTTAGGAGATAATAATTTTGCTTATGTAGGGAATGCTCAACCAGCAACTCGTCCTACATCACAAGTAAAATATGGAGCAGTTTTTACAAGTACTGATGCTGATAGCACAGTTTTAACTAATCACGATGCTTCTTTTGAAGGTACAATGGTAATCTTTAAAAGGCTAAGCTCAAGTTCACTATATTAAAATGGTAGATAGAGTATTAATAGGACCAAAAGGCGGAGAATATGGCTTATATGTAAGTCAAGATGGCGTTGATGTATTAAATGCAGATGGATTATTATTTGATTCTAGAACTGGGTCAGGTTGGAGTATTGCATCATATGGTGAAGATTCGTTTGATACGTGGAATGAAGCTGACCATACAATAACTCATGGTTTAGGATACCCTCCTTTAGTAGCAATTAGATGGTCTCATACAATTACAAGTGGAAAATCAACAGAAGTTTATAATCCTTGTTGGGCATCACATTGGAAAGATCTTACTCCTGTAGATAAGGCTTATAATGGAGGCTTAAGATGGTATCATGCTCCTATTTCAGGAACTGATCCTTTTCCAGATAACTCCAATTCTATAGTAGTACAAAATATGGCTAGTACTTGGGCACAAGGTCTTATATACTATGGCTATATCATTTTTAGAGAACCAGATTATACTGGAGGTAGAGGAATATGACAATATATAATATATTTTATAATAGTGATAGAGAAATTTCGTGGTCAAGTACTGCAGGAGTAACTGATGCTATTAAAACAGAACAAAAAAGTGCTCATGGACTTGATCATGCTGCTATAGATTGTGCAGCAACTCCATCAGGTAATAAATTTTATATAAATGTAGCAAAAGACGACATTGTCGCAAAAACAGTTTTTAATCCTAGTTTTAGCACTACTACACCAGCACTTGACGCTACAGTTACAGTCACAGGAGTACCAGCAGGAACAGAAGTATTTTTAGACGGTACTTCTGCTGGAACTATGTCAGATACAACATTAACTTTTACAGCACAAGAAGCAGGAAGTTTTGCGATAGGTTTAAAAAAACAATACTATGTAGATTACATAGGAGAAATAACAGTTAAGAGGTATGGAGAATGAATGTAAATTTAACAAAATCAGGAGCCACATATAACACTAAAAGGGCTTTATACTATGCTTTTATTGAAGAACAATTGGATTTATTATACCACGATATAACTTCAGGTAAATTTGGAGAAGATGCAAAAACTTCTACTTTTTACTTAGGTAGAAAAGCAGTAAAAGACAAGTTCGCAAAATCTTAATAATGGTCGTGGCTATCAGCCACAATTTTATGTCTTAAGCCAAATCGCACATACTAGTAACGCAAAATAATCTTAAATTTTAGAGGAGGTGTCAAAAAATTTTTCTTGACATTTACCTCTAATTTTAGTATAATTTAAAGTAAGGAGAAAAATAAGAAAATGTCAGCAGCAACTTACAATATTGAGATTGATCAAGGTTCAGATTATAATATTACTATCGAAGTAAAAGAAGATGGTGATGTTAAAAACTTGACAACTTACTCGGCTCGGGCTCAGGCCAGATCGGATATTGAGGATTCAAGTGCAGCCTTTAGCTTCACTTGTACTATTCCTACACCTACCAATGGTAAAATTCTAATGAAATTACCTGCGAGTACTTCAGCAAGTTTATCTGCTGGAGAATATGTATATGATCTTGAAGTTTATACTTCAGGAGATGCTGTTGTTTCAAGACTTATGGGTGGCACAGCCACAATTCACAGAGAGGTAACTAGATAATGGCAACCACATTAACAATAACAGAAGGAGCAGGTACTTCGCTAACAGCAACAGGTACCTCAACAACTTTAACCGTAAATACTGCACTATCAGCAGCGGTAGCCGCTGATATGGTATATACTCCTTCGGGTAAGATGTCAGCAACAAATATGCAAGATGCAATTGATGAATTAGCAGGCGATGCATTTGTGCAGGCAGCTGCCCCAACAGGCTCCGAACTAGGAGCTGGAGATTTATGGTATGATTCAGATGATCATGAACTAAAAGTTTATAGAGATTCACAATGGCAAACTATTGCCGCAGCAGGGGGCACGACTGAAACGATGCTCACAATGGACGGAGGTTCATTCTAAATGGCTACAAATATAATTAAAATCAAAAGATCGACGGGGACTTCCGCGCCCTCGTCATTAAACGCTGGAGAACTGGCGTTCACAGGAGGAGCTGGCACACAAGGTAATAATGGACAACGTCTATTTATTGGTGATCCTGCTAACTCTAATGCAGTAACAGTAATTGGCGGAAATTACTTTACAGGTATGTTAGATCATGCACTAGGTACTACTACAGCAAGTTCTGCACTATTAGTTGATGCAAATAAATCAACTTCAGAATTAAGAACTGCCGCACTTTACTTAGGTACATCAGGTTCCGATACTGCGGTTGCAGCAACAGCTGCTGAACTTAATATAATGGACGGTGGCACTTCAGCTACCTCCACTACATTAGCAGACGCAGACAGAGTTGTTGTAAACGACGGTGGAACTATGAAACAGGTTGCATTGACTGACTTTGAAACTTATTTCGAATCAGCACTTGATACTTTATCAAATGTAACTACAGTAGGAACATTAACAACTTTAACTGTTGATAATATTAACATTAATGGTAATACTGTTTCTTCAACAGATTCAAATGGAAACATAACTTTAGCGCCAAACGGAAGTGGAGATGTTGCAATAACAGCAGACACTCTATCCGTAACAGCAACAGAAGGCGAGTCGGCAACATTAATGTTGTCAGCAGACGAATCTGATGATAATGGTGATGACTGGAGTATAATAAATTCAACTGGAAATACACTAACTTTCAATAATGATGCGTCTGGTTCTGCAGTAGCGCAAATAACATTAACACCAAATTCAACTGTTGCAAGTTCAACAACTGCAATAGCTGGTGCTGCTACAATAGCTTCAACTTTAGGTGTTACTGGAGTTATTAGTCCAACTACTCACATAGATATGCCAGATGATGCATACCTTAAATTGGGTACTGGAGACGACTTAAACATATATCATGACGGAACTAATTCTTATATCGCAAATGGAACTGGAGCTTTAAAAATAGCTACAGAAACTAGTGGTATAGCAATAACACTTGGTCATAGTACTTCAGAAGTAACAGTAGCAGATAATTTAACAGTTACTGGTGATTTAACAGTAAGTGGTACAACTACTACTGTAAATTCAACTACAGTAAGTGTTGCAGATCCAATCTTTGAATTAGGATCTTCAGGCTCTGATGATAACCTTGATAGAGGTTTAAAATTAAAGTATAACTCTAGTGGAGCAAAATTTGCTTTCATGGGTTATGACGATTCAGATGGAAAATTCGCATTTATACCAGATGCTACAGATACTTCGAATGTATTTACAGGTACTCAGGGTACTTTAAAAGCAAACATTGAAACAGCAGCTACAGGATTAACAGTAGGGGATTCAACACCTTTCTCAGATAGCTCTGGAACTTTAACACTTCAAAATATCGATGCTTTAGATGCTACAACAGAAGCAACTATAGAATCGGCAATAGACACCTTATCCAATCTAACAAGTATTGGAACAATCGGAACAGGAACATGGCAGGGAACAACCGTCGCTGTTGGTTATGGCGGAACCGGGATCACATCAGCAAGTACATCAGGATTTGTGATGACTTCTAATGGCTCAGGATTTGTAATGCAATCAATAGACGGGGGAACGTTCTCATAAGGAGATAACTCGTGGTAGATCAATTAATAAAACTAAAAAGGAATACCTCTAATACCAACGCCCCTGATACAGATGATATAGTAGTAGGTGAATTAGCAATAGGAGCTGTTGCTGGTAAACTTTATTTAAGAAAGTCAGACGATTCGATTCTGACTTTCTCAGACGATACCAATGTATCTACAACTCTGACCATAGCGGCAGATAGTGGGTCAAATGATACAGTCACAGTTGGTACTGACACATTAACATATAACGGTACTTCTAATCAAATTGGCACTACTGTGTCCAATAATGCTATAACTATAGCATTAGCAGATGACCCTGTAATAGGGGGAACTGGTTCTATTAGAGTGCCTGATGGTACAACAGCGCAGAGACCTGGTTCACCAGCTGCAGGTATGTTCCGATATAATACTACAGATAGTAAATTCGAAGGATATACTGATAGCTGGGGAGAAATTGGCGGAGGTGGAAGCAATACTTTCACTTATGATAGTTTTACAAATGCTAACTCTACAGACGGTAATAGTAACCTAACATATACACTATCACAAACCGCAGGTACTGAAAATAATTTAATAGTATTCATTGATGGTGTATTCCAGAATCAAGCAGCCTTTAGTCTTAGCGGAACAACTTTAACTTTAGCAGACGCATTAACAGATAATAGAACGATGACAGTTTATTCTGTCAAATCAACTGTAGCTGGAAATAATCTTAATAGCGATACTATGACTGGAGATGGTTCAGAAGATGAGCTATCTCTTACTATATCACCAAATAATAAAAATAATACTCAAGTATTTATTGATGGTGTATATCAAAATAAATCTACATATGATATTAGTGGATCAACATTAACATTCACTACACCACCACCAGCTAGTAGTGCGGTTGAATGTATGACATTCACTCAAACTGATGTAAATGAAGCAACAAGTGTAACTGCTTCTGCTAATAATTCAACTAATGAAACTGTTTATCCAACTTTTGTAGATGGAGCAACAGGGGCTCAAGGAATTGAAACTGACACAGGATTAACTTATAACCCATCAACTGGAGTACTAACTTCAACATCTTTTGCAGGTCAAGTAACAACTGGAGCTCAAACAAATATTACATCTTTATTAGCAACAGATATTAAAATTGGTGAAGATGATCAAACTAAGATAGACTTTGAAACAGCAGATGAAATTCATTTCTATGCTGCAAATGTAGAACAGATATATTTAGGTGATAATATATTTGGTCCACAATCTGATAGTGATGTTGATTTAGGTACTACTGGAGTACGTTGGAAAGATGCCTTCGTAGATTCCATAACAGTAACAGGTGAAGTTGATGCTGCTAGTTTAGATATATCAGGTAATGCTGATATTGATGGAACTTTAGAAGTCGACAATTTAACAATCGGTGACTCACAAGGCTCAGACGGACAACTACTAACTTCAACAGGAAGTGGTGTAGGGTGGGAAGATGCTCCCTCAAGTGGCACATCAATAGGAAAGGCAATAGTATTGTCTATGATTTTTGGATAAAAGAAAAAGGAGAAATAAGAAATGGCAACACCAAATTTAGCAAGCGTAGCAACAATTAATGGCTTTTGTGTTAATGGAGCAGTTACAACATCTAATCAAGATATTGTAGATGTAACTGCAGAATATGTTTACAAAATTAACAGTCTTATCATAGCAAATATAGATGGAACAAATGCAGCCACAGTAACAGTAAGTATAAGCACAGATAATGGTTCAAATTATCATGCTATAGCAAGTACTGTTTCTGTACCAGCAGACGCAACATTAGTAGTAATAGATAAGAATAGTGCATTATATTTAGACGAAACTGACTTATTAAGAGTAGTGGGATCAGCAAATAGTGATCTTACATATACAGTTTCAGGCGAAAAAATGACGGATTAACATGGCACACTTTGCAGAACTTAATTCAAGTAACGAAGTATTACGAGTAATCGTAATATCTAATGATGATGTAGATGCTAATGGTGGAGATTTGCACGCAGATGCAGAAACTTTTGTTGCAACAATAGTTCCACATTCAACAGGTGGAGTAGCTTGGAAACAATGTTCTTATAATAATAATTTTAGAAAACAATACGCAGGTAAGGGATATACTTACGATTCATCAAAAAATATATTTATAGCCGATAAACCTTATCCATCTTGGGCCTTAGATTCTAATGATGATTGGCAAGCACCAGTCAACAAGCCTGATGATGGCAAAATTCATTATTGGAACGAAACAGATAGAAAATGGGAGGAGTTAACTAATGGCTAGTGCTAATGGCGGAATAATAGGTAAAGATAATACACCAGTGGATAATGGTCAAGCTGAGAATATAAGTACATTTAATGCAAGTGGTACTTTTACAACAGGCTCGCAAACAACCTCAGTTGAATACTTAGTTATTGCTGGTGGTGGTGGAGCTGGAAGTGGTGTTTCTGGTGGAGGCGGAGCTGGTGGTTATAAGACAGCTAGTGGTTTCTCGGTTTCAGCATCAACAGCTTACTCAATTACTGTAGGAGCAGGTGGATCTGGAAGTGCCGCAGGAAATAGTTCTTCAATGAATGGTTCAAATTCAGTTTTTTCTACAATAACTTCTACAGGCGGTGGATACGGTTCAGGTTTCCAAGGTGCAGGAGCCGATGGTGGCTCTGGCGGTGGTGTTGGTGGTAGAAGTGGTCATGCAGACGGTGCAGGAGGTGGCGATGCATCGCCATCTGGTCAAGGTAATGATGGTGGTAATCGTGGTGGCGGTGGAGTTAACGCACTTGGCGGCGGCGGAGGTGGCGGCGGTGCTGGTGCAGTCGGTGGCGCTAGTAGGCAGACTGATGGGACCAATTATACCCACGGTGGTCACGGTGGAGCAGGTACAGCTTCTTCAATCACAGGTTCATCTGTAACAAGAGCAGGTGGA
>VTLG01016656.1_pt1 | contig 21129 bp, 25 predicted proteins | sample 4694571 | NCBI WGS metagenome assembly VTLG01 (sample SAMN12604809, study PRJNA352737) | marine metagenome | biome: ENVO:00000447; feature: ENVO:00000209|ENVO:00000569|ENVO:01000036; material: ENVO:00002151; isolation source: viral sequences binned using virsorter ... | reverse complement strand
CAACTTTACGCAATGTTTATCAACAGCCTTATGGAGAAGCCAAATGCAAAACAGAGCAATACGTCCGACTGATCTGCTATCTGAGTTTCGTGCTAACGCACTAGCAGACATACCAACAATGATCTGGGGTCCGCCCGGCATCGGCAAATCTGATCTTGCTTATCAGTTTGCTAACTCAATGAACGCCAAAATGTACGAACTACGTGCCAACCTGTTCGATCCAGTCGACGTGCGCGGCGGACTCAAAGTCGTTGAAATGAAAGATGGTACATACCGTACGCGCTATGGCGTGCCAGAAGATTACCCTGACTCTGACTATCAGGGTGCTGTGGCACTGTTCATTGACGAGATATCCAACGCACCCAAAGCAACACAAAACGCGCTGCTGCAGTTGTTGCTTAACAAGCGTATCGGCACGTACCAACTGCCTGTCAACACAATCATCATTGCAGCAGGTAACCGTGCGCAGGACCGTGCAGCAGTTCACGACATGCCAGCTCCGGTGCGCAACCGTTTCGCACACTACACACTCGAAGCAAATGTCGATGACTGGGTGAAGTGGGCAATGATAAACAATGTCGATGACAGCATCACAAGCTTCATTCGCATGCGTCCTTCATTGCTCCACAGCACAGACGGTACTGACTATGCATTCCCATCACCACGCACGTGGGCAATGCTCAACCGCAAGCTTCCGTACATGACTGATGAGTTCTATGGATGTGCTTCGCTGGTTGGTGACGGCCCTGCAGGTGAGTACCTCAACCACAAAGCCATTTACAAAGATCTACCTGACATCGATCAGATCATCGAGAAGCCCAGCACGACATCCGTACCTACTGACGTATCAGTGTTGTATGCCGTATCAGGTGCTCTTGCCGCACGTGCTGCAATGGACAACTTCGACAACATTATGCGGTTCTTACGGCGCTTGCCGCCCGAGTATCAGGTAATCATCGTACGCGACTCGATCGCTAAGCAACCAGACTTGGTCACTCTTGATTGCTTCACCAAATGGACCACGGACAACGCAGCAGTATTGCTGTAAGGAGAATCACATGGCTTCAGTACGTATGTCGCGCGACCTTCGCCACACTATCTTGTCCAATGCAAGAGAGGCGTTTCGCAAGACCAACCCAGAACCAGAACTGACCACCGATGAAATCGATTGGCTCACAAACAAGGTTGCTTCTAGCCCTTGGCAAACCAAAGCCCAAGAAGCTCACGAGCTTCTTTCCGACTTTCCAAAAGTGCCGGGTCATTACTACAACGCTAGTATGTTGATGTTTGGTATGCCCAAGATCAAATCAAAAGCAATTACCAGAATGGTTTTGAAATACGCATCTAACAATGGTTCTGCAAGGAATATTGAATTCCAACTCAACACACCTAGAACCATGTTTGTGGGCAATGATCACGACACGTTGAACATAACTACTTTGTGCTTTGAAGGTGACTCTCGCATTGAAGCAGACAGAATCTGTCAAGCTTACGAGACACGATACGACAACCATCGAAAAGCAAAAAGTGACTATGACACGCAGATCAGTCAGTTGCTTGACAGCTGTACAACGCTCAAACAATTCTTGTCTGCTTGGCCAGCTGGTGAGTCGTTTGTACCTAGCAACAAAATTGCTGAGCTACACACCAAAGTTACACGCGTACAAAAAGCACAGCGCATCAAAGAAGAAGTTAACTTCGATGACACAGCTGTAAACAAAGTAGTACTAACCTCCAAACTAATGGGTAACTAATATGTCCGCAGAGAGCCTACTGCTCAAAGCCCGTACTGCGCTTCTGATGGACCAGCCGTTCTTTGGGACACTGGCCATCAGACTCAAGCTGGTTGCTGATGATGACATCAAGACTGCCGCCACGGATGGCCAACGTCTTATCTATGCTCCATCGTACATCAACAAGATCAGCCCACCGCAGCTCAAGGGTCTCATTGCACACGAAGTCATGCACTGCGTGTTCAACCACATGACACGGAGACAAAGCCGTGATCACAAAGTCTGGAACTCAGCGTGTGACTACGCTATCAACAGTCATCTTATTGACTGTGGTTTTATCCTTCCTGACGGTGGGCTTATCGACAAACAGTTCGATGGCCTCACTGCCGAGGAGATTTACAACCGGATTATTGACGAACCACCTAAGCCCTGTGCATGGGGCAAAGTGCTAGATGCAGGCGTGGGCACAGTCAACGGCAAGTCTGGCGCAGCTATGGAGTCTGACTGGCAAATGGCTGTCACCGAAGCAGCAGAAGTAGCAAAGCAGCGCGGTAAGTTGCCCGGCAACATTGCGTCTTTCATCAGTGACATCATCAGTCCCAAAGTTGACTGGCGCACCGTGCTTTGGCCGTTCTTTACCAACCTCATCAATGATGACTACAGCTGGCGCAAGCCGCACCGTGGTTACATCAGTGAGGATGAGTACCTGCCAAGCATGTACAACGAAGGCTGTGGACCGATTGCTTTTGTAATCGACGCCAGTGGCAGCACTGCTTCGTACTACCAGCAGTTTGCATCAGAGCTTGACGCGGTACTTGCTCAAGTCTTACCCGAGTCAGTGTTCGTTATCATTGGCGACACTCAAGTTACTGACTCATTTGTATTGGACCACGGAGCACGATTGCAAGATCTGGAGATCAAAGGTGGTGGTGGCACGATTCTTGCGCCGTTGTTCGAGCACCTTGACGATCCTCACTGTCAAGCTGTGGTATGCCTCACCGATCTAGAAATGCATGACAGCGACTGGGAAACCATCAGTCAACTGGACCTGCCGCCAACACTTTGGATATCCACCAACAGGTCATTGGAAGCACCAATCGGTACTACTATTTACATGTAACTATTAGTACTGCTAATTTAGGAGAGTCACATGAAAGATGTAGAAGAGTACATCGAACTCAGCAAAACAACTCCAACCGACTTTGAGTTTGATCGTTTCGTCAGAGTATGGGTTGAGTCACGCAAACCAGAAATTGCAAATGAACTACGGTCTCGATACCAACATCTAGAGGGTGACATCTACGCATACATGGAAGCAGAAAGCAGGAGGCGACAGCTGGAAGATGGACCGGATATACCCTTTTAAAGATTGTGTTGGCACTCACATAGTGCTCAACCCACGTCACGTACAAAACCGTGACTGGTCTGCAGTAGCTGACTATACAAACTTAGAAACACCGTCAGCTTGGAAAAAAATACCGCTCGAAGACTCTTGTGATTACTTCGAGAAACTTATTAAGGAAGACGGACTTAGCTACGCATTCGTATCGCTGCTGCAAGTGTGCCGTCGCAACAACATAGACTGGATCTATTTCACGTGGACAGCTCCGATAGCTGGGGGATTGGAGGTATTCAATGACGATTGGCCTGATCTCAGAGAACGAGATAAGACAAAAGCTGCGTGACGAGATTGCAGCAGATATCAAGAAATTTCTTGATAGCGGTGGAGTCATACAGCAGATACCAACGCATGACTCACGATTCTGGGACCGTGTAAACGATTCCGTCAACTACTACAACCGACGCACGGAGGGCACCTAATGGAGTTCATGTGCAACAGCGAAGAAGTTAGAGAACTAGTCATCGCACTAGAAGCTGCCGAGCAAATGGCAGAACGATTTGGCGAAGATGTATGCGTGCTAAAAGACTATCGAGTAGTGCTGATGCGTCTTAACAATGAGCCGCCGCTAGAAATAGTGAGGCCGCGCGTATATCGGAGCATCCATCCTAATGGAAACTATTACTCTTGATTTTGAAACGTACTTTGACACCAAGGTATCGCTTACCAAACTCACAACAATGGAGTACATCAAACACCCCATGTTCAAAGTGTGGGGTGTCGGCATCAAGTATGATGACGCCGATACACTGTGGTTTTCAGAAGATGAAGTAGAAGACGAACTGGCATCGATTGACTGGAGTGACACTCGTATTGTGTGTCACAACACACCATTCGATGCTTATGTTCTAGCTCAGTACTACGGCTACGTGCCCGCATACTTTATAGACACAGCAGCAATGTCGCGCGGTAAATACCCCGGTCAATCAGCTCGCCTTGCTGACACTGCTATACGTCTGTTTCCAGAAGATGAAAGTATGCGGAAGGGGGGTGAGTTGGCGGAGGCAAAAGGAACCTACGACCTCACCCCCGAGCAAGATGAAGCGCTAGGACGCTACTGTGTACAAGACGTCGATTTGACGTACGCCATTTGGAAGCAAATGGAACCAAGCTACCCCCGTTCCGAGTTAGATTTGATAGATCTAACGACGCGAATGTTTGTAGATCCGGTCATAGAAATAGACCGAGAACGACTAACCAAGTACCTAGAAACAGAAACCAAGAACCGTGAAACACTAATCGAGGCAGCGGGTGTGTGCCCCAAAGTCCTCAGTTCAAATGATAAGTTTCTTAGTCATTTAGAAACCATCGGATTGAACCCACCAAAAAAGAAGAGCACAGCAACCGGCAACATGATTCCAGCGTTTGGTAAAAACGACGCAGGTTGGAAGCAAATGGTAGCTGCGCATCCAGAGTACGCACATCTCTGGCGTGCCCGCGAAGCTGTAAAATCGCGACTAACAGAGACAAGAGCGCAGCGCTTTCTTGATGCTGCTTTAGACGACAACCGTATCCCGGCACCATTGCGGTATTACGCGGCGCACACCGGGCGATTCGGTGGTACTGAAAAGCTCAACATGCAAAACCTTCCTCGGGGCGGCGAGCTGCGTCAGTGTCTCGTTGCACCCAAAGGCCACTACATATACGTAGCTGACTTATCAAATATTGAAGCACGCATGCTGGCTTACGTTGCAAGACAAAACGATCTCATAGAACAGTTCAGACGTGGCGACGACATCTACTCAAACTTTGCAAGCGTCATCTACGAACGACCTATCAACAAGAAAGATCACCCAACCGAACGGTTTGTAGGTAAAACTGCAATCCTGGGATTAGGTTACGGTATGGGCCACGCAAAGTTCCAAGCGACTCTAAAGTCAGGAGCAATGGGTCCATCGCAAAACTTCAGTACGACAGAAGCATTAGACATTGTCAGCAAATATCGCACGACTTACAGCAACATTGCGCTGCTGTGGAGCAGGCTTCAAGACCAACTGCAACTGACGTTACACCCAGACAACTATGGCATGACATACGGCCCATTCTTCACGATCGAAAGAAACGGATTTCGGCTGCCAAATGGCATGTCTCTTCACTACACAGACCTGTCGCCTCATGCGACAGGTGGTTACGCATATTCCTCACGAGGAAAAACTGAGTACACGTATGGAGGACGAATTACAGAAAACTTAATTCAAGCGCTCGCAAGAATAGTTATTACAGACAGCATGTTACGTTTGCAGCAAAAGCTGCCGGGCGCTCGTGTTGCGTTAACTGTCCATGACGAAATAATTATTATTGCAGCTAATACCCACCCTGATGCTACAATGGCAACGATCATCGACGATCTATGCATTGCCCCAAGCTGGGCACCAGACATTCCATTAGAAGCAGAAGGTGGATACGACACCGTATACAGTAAGTGATGCCGAGATTGGTTCTTTCACGCAAAGTAAAGCAAGGCGTCACTATTCATAAAGATGGTGAAGTACTAGCAAATCTGGAGATACATAAAGTTGACCGGAATGCAGTCACACTAGCGTTTGTCGCAGACACAGACATAAAAATAGATCGCGACGAGATATATAGCAAAGACGAAAAAACTGATAACTCAGATTATTAGTTGCGCTATTAACGGAGGGATCTATGCGCGTTACGTTTCTGGAGGCGACCAATGGCCTCCGTCTGACCAAACACTATAGCAAGCAAGCAGTAACGCCTTACCCATATGTCAAAGAAGTCACGAGCCACGAACACAAAATCACAGTCGACCAAGCTGGCCTTGACGAACTATATGACCTAATAAAACATCATGGCTCGCTTGGGCACTGCATGCTCAAAGGCGGACTCAAACGTGATCTTGTGCAAGAAAGCCGCAAAGGCCAGTCAGAACGCAACGCGCTCAACGGACTGCTAGTACTCGATGTTGACGGCATCAAACTCAACCGAGCACTACCAAGCAAGCAACTTTCAGCTGCGGTTGTCGAGTCTCTTACCGAACAGGTAATCAACACATTGCCCCCGGCATTCCATGATGTGTCTTACATATCGCAAGCTTCAGCTTCGCTCGGTATGAAAGGAGACAAAGTTTCGCTGCACATCTTCATGCTTCTTACCGTGCCAATGCCACCTAAGTCGATCAAGCTGTGGCTACAACACATCAACCTAAACTCAGATTTGTTCAAACCGCAAATAGAACTCAGCTCCAACGGTCAGTCATTAAAATATCCATTGGACGTGTCGCTTGCAGACAACTCAAAGCTCGTATTCATATCAACGCCAACCTTTGATAACCCATCAAGCAACCCGTTCATCAGTGACGATGACCGTACAATCCTTATCACACGTGGCAATGCAACAGTCGATTTGGCAGCTGAAATGGGTGCAATACATCCAGAAATAATTCACCAGCAATCCGTCAAACACAAAGACGAACTCCGAGTTGATGCTGGTATGAAACGTAAAAACGGCAAAGTTCAATCAATGACAATCGACAACGAAGTAAGAGACGTCCTGACTAACCCGGACCGAATGCATATTACCGTTGTCGATAGCTTTTCGTTCCCGTTTGTACGTTGCAACATCAACAACGGCGACAGCGCAGCGTATTACTTCAACGCTGAGCGCCCCATTTACATGTACAACTTCAAAGACGAACCTATTTTTGAAATCGAAAAAGCCGACCCTGACTTTTACAAGGGCATCTTCGACATGTTCGAAGAAGAGATGCAAGAAATAGGCAAGACCTGTTACCCGGTAGTTTTGCGTGATTACCATACTGATATGTACTTCAACGGTGTGTTCGATCCAAACCTCAATCAGTTCACAGACGACTATCCGCTAACGCAAACAAGCAAGACAAGCATCGAATCCTTTATGTTGAGTCACGGACGAGCTGCACCAGACTTTGTTCCTGACGCACGTATCATCTTTGACCCAACCAAAGACGACATTGCAGTCAACCTCAAGCAAGTTCCGTACTACGTCAACACATACATGCGCAGCAAATACATGCTTGAAGCTATCGAACCAGACAAACCACTCGAGTTTGGCTATGCAAAAAACATTAAAGACATAGCACCCAATATCTATCTACTGATAGACCACATACTAGGTAATGGTGCAGAGGAGTTTGAGCGTTTCATTAACTGGATGGCCTACATCTATCAGACTAGACAGAAAACCAAAACCAGTTGGGTGCTAAGCGGCACACAAGGCACCGGGAAAGGTTTGTTTTATAACACCGTAATCAAACCACTGTTTACAGAACAGCAGGCTCCTATGCGTGCGCTAGAGTCTATCGAAGAGCAGTTCAATCTATTCATGCGTAACGCGCTATTCTTAGTTGTTGACGAATTCCATATGGGTTCAGCAAAGACTGGCACCAGCAAAATTGCTGACAAACTTAAAAACTGGATCGCAGAAAAAAACATATCGATCAGAGCCATGCGTAGTAACAGCGTACAGGTTGAAAGCTACTGCAACTTTTTGTTTTTCACTAACAGACTAGACGCTGTGAAGATCGATACAGGCGACCGACGTTACAACATTGCGCCCCGGCAAGACACAAAACTTCTTGACGCGCATCCAGAATTACCAGACAAGCTTTACAACATGGACCACGAACTACGAATCTTCGCTGGTGCTCTAAGTACTTTTAAATACGAAGAACGATTCATCCATGTACCTATAGACAACCGCGCTAAAGAACAGATGCGAACTGTTGGCATGACAGTATTTGAAGAATTCTGCAAAGCAATCACTGACGGCAACCTCAGGCATTTTGCAGATATTCTTGACATCAATACAGGTACTGTCACGTTCGCAAACGAAATCATGACAGCGCAACGCTTAGTAAAACACTGGATCGCTGAAGCAAATGACCCATACGTTATCTTGCCAACAGAACATTTACGTACAGTGTTTCACATACAAACCGAACAAAACCCACGACTTAGCCAACGTGAGTTCATCAAACGGTTACAACGGTTTGGTCTAGAACCAACACGTAAAAGACCATATGCAGCAGATAGAACTACCAGTGTCATACGTGGCATAGAAACCAAATGGAACATCGGTCAAACCGAACTGCAAGAACTAATAGACACCCACTATCAGGATGAAGACCACAAGCTGTTGCGCGCCTGATACTATTAGTTATACTAATAATTACGAAGCAGGATATTCGTTATATGAACCTGACGCAAAGCCAACGGCCTGATTTGCAAAAAGCTTTTGAAGCACCTACAGAACTTGGACCCGTCAAAGCGTGGTCCTATTCAGCTCTCAAGGTCTTCGAGGAATGCCCATACCGCACGTACATTTCTAGAGTACGACGCATACAAGAGCCTTCAAGCCCAGCAGCAGACCGTGGCTCACAGATCCACCAAGAAGCCGAAGACTACGTCAATGGCACACTTGGTGAGTTCCCACCAAGCCTTAAAAAGTTTCAGTCTGACTTCGAAGAACTACGGCAACAATTTATCGATGCCAAAGTAGAACTCGAAGGTGAGTGGGGCTTCAACACAGAGTGGGCACCCGTAGGTTGGATGGAACCACACACGTGGGCACGTATAAAACTTGATGCACTTGTGCATGAAGACGAAGGCAGCGCTCGTGTCATTGATTACAAGACCGGCAAAAAGTTCGGTAATGAAATCTCTCACTCACAACAATGTCTGTTGTATGCAATAGCCACATTCTTTCGGTACCCGCATCTCGACTTTGTGCAAACAGAACTGTGGTACCTAGACAAAGGGGAGATCACAACCAAAACGTACACGCGAGCTGATGCAATGCAGTTTGCACCGGGATTCCACAAACGTGCCATTGCAATGACTACATGTAACGACTTTGCACCAACACCAAGCAAACAAGCATGTCGTTGGTGTTCGTTCAAAGATTCAATCAACGATGAACCCCCCGAATGTCAGTGGGGTATCACTTAGTTCCTTCCGACAAGACATGGCTCCGTCTTGTAGGTATTGCCCCAGCAGTTGCTCTCCTGTGTCTGCTGGGGCTTTTTTGTCCCCCTATCAACTCCAACGGCAAGCGGCGGTGTCGAAAGGTCTGATGAAGCGCAGAGGGGGACGGGGTCAACATTGCCCACTCTTAACTGCCAATCAGATCACCCGCTCGCACTCATTCATTGGAGATATTTATGGACCACGAACAAAAGTCACGAGCCATAAGCCTTTTACTTGGAGGCATAACAGAAGATGTCGTCTATGACATGTTAGCAATGGAGGCAGAAGCGCATGGTAATCCGTTTGATGAATACCAACTCGAAGATCTGCCTACACTTATCCGACGACTCGCAGAACAAATCAAAGCACAAGGAGAAGTGCCATGAGTTTTTTCTTTCGACTACTAACATTAGTCGAGCTAATCATTTGGTTAAAACGAATCAAGGAGATTAATGATGGAGATGTGGCACAAACGCAACGACGGAACGCCAATCCAATACACGATAGTGACGGACCCTCCAGAGGCTCTGTATTGGATGACGTACAAACTGAAAGTCGCAGACATACGTCTGATTTCCAAAGTACCAAGTGCCGACAAGACACAAATCAGGAGAGAAATCTATGACGAAATCGTTGCCCGTGAAAGAGCACCGCACCCGAACACGGTATCAGAAAAGCGTAAAACCCCCATCCGCAACAATGCTCAAGCCCGGCGCAAACAACAAGAAGCTGGGTAGTAAAATTACTACGGGCGCTTGGAAAGGGGCTGCTATCTACAGCCTAACCTTAGAAGAACGCAACTCATGTCCCACGCACTGTGATCAATGGGACACGTGTTACGGTAACAACATGCCGTTTGCAACGCGTTACGATCATACCCACCCTGACTTCTATCGCTGCCTTGATCAAAACGTCAAAGACCTAATCGAAAAACACATTTGGAACAAAGACCAACCAATTGCGTTTCGTCTGCACGTGCTGGGTGATTTCTTTGATGTTAGATACGTAGAGTATTGGGACAACTGGTTACAAGAACTACAAGGCATAAAAATCTGGGGGTACACGCATCACGACCCACAATCAAAAATTGGTTTAGCTATCAGAGAAATGAACCTCTTTGATAACTGTCATGTGCGTTTCTCAGATAAACACAACATGGAGCCATACTTACAAGCAAACGTAATCGCTAAAGAAACAACCACAACTATGGGCATCATTTGTCCTGAGCAAACAAACGCAACAGCAAGCTGCAGCACCTGCAGTTTGTGCTGGTCTACAAACCAAGCGATCAATTTTTTGCAGCATTAAATTATTAGCTGTGCTAATATTCGCTACTCAGAATAGGTGTCATCAGGATATGCAACCATTCGAACATCAAACCAAGACAACCGATTTCATACTCAGCAAACCGGGTGTCCTTATTACTTCTGATCCGGGTACGGGTAAAACACGCAGTGTTATTGACGCGTATGCAAAACGTCGTGCGGGCCGCATGTTGGTGTTGGCTCCTCTATCTATTCTTGAAGCTAGTTGGGCAGACGATATTCGAAAGTTCCAACCCAGCATCTCTCATTCGGTGGCCTTCGCCAAAAATCGACTCAAGGCATTCAACAGTGACTCTGACATCGTTATCACTAACCACGATGCCGTTAAATGGATTGCCAAAAACCCCGCCGTACTCGACGGTTTTGACACGATCTGCATCGACGAATTCACCGCGTTCAAAAACAAAGACAGCCAACGATCAAAAGCAATGGCAAAAGTGGCAAACCACTTTGAGTACCGCATTGCTATGTCAGGCACGCCCAATAGCAACACGATTCTGGACATCTGGCATCCGACGTTTCTTATAGATGACGGCGAGCGTTTGGGTGTGCGGTTCTACAGCTTCCGTAGCGCGGTATGCCAACCCCAGTTCAACGGGTTTGCCAACGTATGGGTCGACCGACCTGACGCACAAGAAATCGTTGCCTCAGCATTGTTCGACATCAACATCCGTTTCTCACTGGAAGAGTGTATCGACATGCCACAGCAAGTCGTATCAACGCGGTATGTGACACTCAATGACAAGACAATGGCTGCTTACAGCACACTCGCAGAAGACAGTGTGTTGTATACACCACAAGGCACAATCAACGCAGTACATGCAGGTGCCAAAGTCAAAAAGCTTCTGCAGCTTTGTACTGGCGCAGTCTATGACGAACACGGTAATGCTCAAGGTATCCATGCAGAGCGTTACGATCTAGTTATGCAACTTGTGCAGGAGCGTAAGCACTGCCTTGTTGCATTCAACTGGCAACACGAACGAAACCATCTCGTTGAGCTTGCCGAAAAACAGTCGATCAAATATGGCGTGATCGACGGATCAACCCCTGCCAACAAACGCAAAGACATTGTTGATCGCATGCAGGCTGGTCAGCTTCAAGTGGTGTTCGCGCACCCACAGTCTGCCGGTCATGGTCTAACTATGACCAAAGCAACAACAGTGATCTGGGCATCTCCCACGTACAACGCTGAGCACTATCAGCAATTCAACCGACGTATCTACCGTGCAGGTCAAACCCAGCGCACAGAAGTCATTCGAATTGCAGCTGAGCGCACATGGGAGCCAGACGTCTATGAAAAGCTGGAAACCAAACTCAGCAGGATGGACGAGCTACTAGGAATACTTAATCAAACTACATCGTTAAGAGAATCAGCATGACCATTAATGAACTAATTGAAAAACGCGTAAACATCAAATCACAGATCGATGAACTAAATGCGCAAATCAAAGACCTGCAAGAACAGCTCCGTGCAAACGAAACTGTTTTGCTCAAAGAGTTGGACGCACAAGGCGTGTCACGTATAGCTAATGACTTAGCCTCCGTGTCCATCAACGAAGACACCGTACCCGATGTTACTGACTGGGACGCTTTCTATGCCCACATCATGAACACCGGGGATTTCAGTCTTCTTCAACGCAGACCAAGTAGCACTGCATACAAAGAAATACTCAAGCTCGGCGAGAGTGTCTCAGGGTTGCAGCCACGAACGGTTCGCAAACTAAACATGCGCAAACTTTAAGGATCAGTTATGCCTAAATCAGCAGTAGCAGTAAAAGAGTCAGCAGCAGTATCGCTGGTATCAAATGACGTTCCAGCACATGTGCGTGCAGCACAGGGCGCTGGTCGCGGTAACGAAGAGGTAGGTAATGCAATCGCAATACCACGCATCAAGTTGCTGCAAAAAATGTCACCCGAGGTCGACAAATACAACGCCAAGTACGTCGAAGGCGCTGATGTCGGTCAATTCATCAACAGCATCAGCAACGAGCTATACGGCGAAGAGCTATATGCCATCAGCCTCAAGTTCAAAATTGAGTATGTTGTATGGCGTAGTCTCGACGCAGGCGGCGGTTTGCTTGGTAACTTCGCAACACAAGCAGAAGCTGAAGCGGAAGTAGCCGCTCAGGAAAAGCCAAGTGAGTACGAAATCAAAGACACTCACTCGCACGTCTTGTTACTCAAGAACCCTGAGTCTGGTGAGCTGTCTCACCCAATCATCATGGACTTCACAAGTTCTAAACTACGTGTGTCTCGCAGTTGGAACACACAGATTGCCAGCAAAGGCGGCGATCGATTCAGCAGCTTGTGGCGACTCAAGTCGATGCCAGTCGAATCACGTACTGGTGCCCAGTTCATGAACCTCGATGTCGAGTGGGTTGGATGGACTATGGAAGAGGACTACCAACGTGCTGAAGAGCTTTTCCAACAGTTCTCTAGCTAAAACGTGAACGAGCACGGCTTCATCAGAGCCGTGCATCGTAAACTTCCAGACAACATTTACCGCTGGAAGATTCACGACACTTATGCAGGTGGCGTACCGGATGCGTTTTACGCAGGCCCGGCACGCTGCCTGTTTGTTGAATACAAATACCTACCCAGACTACCTAAACGCAAAACTACAACTATAAAAACGTCGTTATCACCTAACCAAAAGCATTGGTTGGACAGAATGTTATCGCTAGACCAGTTCGTTGCTGTTGTGATAGGCTCTCCTGCTGCCTCGATAATACTAATAAACGGAGCATGGCACAGCGATATAACGCTTTATACTTTTAGTAAGTACGCAACAAGCGCCAACAATATTGCAACTTGGATAACGCGTACTTGCACGGAACAGCACAATGAGTATGAAGAAGGAATCTTCAGTGGCTGCGGATAATCTGCGGGCGCTTTGGGAAGCGCGAAAACACGAACTAAAACTGACACAAACCGAAGCTGCAGCAAAACTTGGGTGGACCCAAGGCGCTCTTGCGCAGTATCTAAATAACCTCACCGAACTTAACCCACCTGCAGTAATCAAACTAGCTAACTTCTTTGGCGTTGATCCAAGAGACATTGACCCAGCTGCTACTGACACAGACTTTCCGTGTTTTGTTACATTCCCCAGTGAGTCAGGAGACTCAGTAACTATAGATATTTGTAACGTAAAGTGGGTTGCTTCAGTCAATGACGATGGTGTAATTACGCTCACACCACCAAAGAAATAACTGTCCTATTGAGACAGTTCAACGCTAAACAACATGAACTAATGTGTACTTGGCACCTTACTAAAATGAACTAACGTGTTGATTTTATTAGTATCGTGCCTGCGGACGGAGAAAATCCCTCTCTCTCCGCCATCTATCGTAAACCCTTGCAACACAAGGGTTTCCGGGGGTAGGCTGTTTCTTTTGGGACACATGAGGGACAGTTGGCCACAATAATAAACAGAGACGGTAGGTTCTACGTCCGCGTCCGCAAAGCAAACTTCAAACCCGAAAACCGCACCTTTGATACCCGCACTGCAGCCAAACAATGGGCATTGCAGACAGAAGCTGCTATGGCAAATGGATCTTGGGTCTCGGATCGTGAAGCACGTATCACAAATCTTGACTCATTATTTCGCCGGTACATCGGCGAAGTTCACAGCGTCAAACCCTTTGGCAAAAGCAAACTAGCAACTGTAAAAAGCACGGCACGAAGAGTCGGACATGTGCGTCTTTCTGACCTAACTCCAGACTTCGTTTTATCCTATTCAAAACAGCGTGCCAGCGAAGTCAGCCCTTCTACCCTCAACCAAGAACTGACGTATTTTGCACAGGCTGTCGACGTAGCACGAACTCTGTGGAACGCACCACTAAACGACAACCCTGTGCGTGCAGCACTAAGCGTCATGTCTCAACTCGATATGGTTCAAGGCAGCAAGAAACGTACGCGCAGGCCCACGGACCACGAATTACAAACCATCATCGACCTAGCTGGAAATAGCTGGATCGTATCTATGATTGAAATAGCTGTCGAAACAGGGCTACGTCAATCGGAAATACACGCACTCGAGTGGTCAGATGTAGACTTTGATAACAACACGTTGCTAATTCGTGATCGCAAAGACCCCAAAAAGAAAACAGGTAATGACCATGTCATACCGTTATTACCGGCTACGAGAGAGGCGCTCCTACGTGAAATCTGGAGCACTAAGCAGGGTGGTAGGGTGTTCAAGGACGTTCTCCTCGCCGCCAGTGTCAGCGATAAATTCGCAAAGCTAACGAAGAAGGCAGGTATAAAAGATCTACGGTTTCATGACCTTCGACATGAGGCCATCAGCAGAATGTTTGAGCGCGGTATGAGTATTGAGCAGGTTGCTGCTATCAGTGGTCACAAAACTTGGACGAGCCTACGTAGGTACACGCAACTCAGTCCACAGTCCCTGTCGTCTGCTTTTGCATACCAGCCTGTAACGACTCAGCAACACCAGTCGTAAAAAATAAATATCGCTTGCCACGTTTGACATAAGGCATATCGACTTTGTTAGCATACAACTGGTTGTATAAGGTGCCCTTACTTATTTTTAAAACGTCTGCAAGCTCTTGTATGTCCATAAACGGGCCATAACGATCAACCATCATTTTGCTCAACACTGTCTACTTCCTTAATCAAGCGCTCTAAATACCAGTGCGCTTTTCGCAGATCTTCTACGGGTGCATTTTTATAACGCCAGCGATGCAGGTACTTCTTTACGTTACCCTCCAGATAGAATGAAAAACCCGAACCCAAGTTGTCTTTGAGATAGTCAATGCACTCAATACCACCTTGGTTATAGTGTGCTGGCTTCTCTACAGGGTCGAACTTATCCACTAACCGCTTAGCTCTTTAGCTTATTAGTAGCGGTAATATTACGGTTTCTTTACATTTGAAGCAACATAACCACGATTTGGTTTACGTTTCTCCATCTTAATTCGCTTGCCCGGCTTCGCGTTTATTGGACATTTCTTACCCTTGTGCATTTGTTCACTCCGCTAGTCTGATTTTGAAAACCGTTGCTGCTCGCAATGCATCATTAGACTGCTCGCCAAATACACTGTCTGCAGACACTACTTCTGGTGCCTGCCAGTGACCGGCATACGTACCCCAGATCGACTCCACTGCGTTTTTTGCTGGGCTAGATGAGTTAGCTATGACAATCATGCCTGCATAGCCTTGCTCTCGACGTTTAGTCGCTCCAACACGCTGGAAGTCTTCACTGTAAAACCAAGCACGGCTCCCGTTTGCATCACACCCCAGTGTCGGATAGGCGTACCACAGCCACTTCTCCTCACCAATCTGCAAATTCTTGTGGCTACCACAGCCAACCACGTACCCGTCTAACACATATGTATAGGCGATATTAGAATGAAGCGACTCCCACAACGATTCACGTAAGGCTCTGTCACCAACGCGTTGTCGCTCAGCTGCTATCTTGTCCCATGCTTCATCAAACAAGCGATCAAACGTAGTACGATCCGGTGGACCTTCAATAAGCTCTAGCATTAGGTGATCCTCGGTTTAATCGGCATCAATGCTTCTACCTCGGTTTCTGTTTGGCAGCTGGTCACTACGGTTGGAAAGTCGCGAAGCTCTTGACGGTAGGTTCTCCATGCCGTCTTAGCAGCATCAGAAAGCGGTGAGTCAGCGCCTTGAGTCCAATCACTGCCTTGCAGCGCTAGATCACGTAAAGTTCTAGCGAGCATTTGAGGGTTAAATGTGCGAACAGCTGCAACCGGCACACCGTCCACAATGCGATCGAACACGCTTGTGTCGACCTCACCCTCATAAGCAGCCTGCCCCTCCTCGAGATACGCATGTACCCGATCAGGTTTGTAGTTGCTGACACATACAATCTTGCCAGTAGCGGACTCGTAGATTGTGTAGATCATGTCTTGTGAATCCTAAACAGACGAAGACTTTTAGCGGAGACTCCGCGTTGGTTATCCGGGTTGGTGTCAAAGTCGCGCATGTACGCAAACACGCGAAATTTGTAGTCGTAACTAGAGTTCAGAAAGTAAGAGATCGTTCCAGTTTTTGGCACGAGTGGAAGTATGCCGCGTTGCATTATCTCAGTAGTCTGAGAAAAACTTTGAGTCGTGTCATTGGAGTATGACCCGGAAGAGGTGCCCAAACGGCGCTGCAGCTCGATCACCAAGAAAAAACCAGACGTAGAGCTGTCTGATTCAAGTGAGCCAATGGGGGCTGCACGAAAATCAACAAAGTACTGACCCGACTCAGGTATGTCCTCAGCGAGAAGAGTCGTGTGCAGCACTTCTGGCAATTGAATAGTTGTATTCGTGCCAAACTTGTCGGTCGTCGTAAACTCAGAAAATGGGCTTGTAGAAAGAAAAGCTGATGGAGCGTTTGACTGGTTGCTAAGGCTGGTAAGTCCGTTATTGATTGTAAACTTAATCACACCTACCGCATCCTGCGACAGATTGTCTACAAACACACCGCCAGAGCGGAGAATCAATTCGCCACTGTTGTTTGTATCTAGCGTAACGCCGTCAATAGAAAGGCGATCTGAGTTTATCGTTCCTGCAGTAATTTTTGCCGCGTTTAGACTCGCTATCTTTGCGTTATCAATCGCAGCGTCACCAATCTTGGCATTGGTTATCGTGCCGTTCTTGATAAACCCGTCTGTTATGTAAACGCCCGGTGGTACGGTTTCACCGTTAATTGTCTGTGTAGACGTAATTACTGTGAACGGGATGACAGGCGTGCCTGTGTCTGTCGCCGTCTTTAGAATTGCAAAGCGATCAGCGTTAACAATGAACTCACTGACAATTTGGCCCGAGTCAGTGGTCGTAGACGCTAAGCCATAGCCAGCAACAGCCCCGTTGTTATCGATCTTTACTGTGTATTGCGCTTCTAGTCCGTTTATCGAGGTAGAGTTCGTAGAAATAGTCGTCGTATTGTTACCGACCGTAGTTTGAAGCGTAGTAATGTCGCTAACTGCTGAAGACAAATCGCCATCTAAGTCATCCACAGTCGTTGTAAGAGATGACAGACCAGATGCGGTGGCCGCTACGCCCGTATCTGTATCGTTAACTGTGGTCTCCAATGCAGTAATATCACTAGCGGCAGTGGAAATGTTGCCCTCAGCAGTCGTGACACGTGTTGATAGACCACTAACCCCGGATGCGTTTGCTGCAACTCCGGTCGACGGATCGTTAACCGTGCCTTGTAATGTCGTGATATCACTGCTGGCGGTTATTATGTCGCCTTCAGCGTCCGTTACACGTGTAGTAAGTGCAGACAGTCCACTCGCCGTAGCAGATACGCCTGTGTCAGAATCATTTACTGTGTTTTCAAGCGCCGTAATATCACTGCTGTTGGTGGTTATGTCACCTTCGGTAGCCGTGACGCGTGTTGCAAGCCCGGATATAGCACTAGCATTAGCAGACAACCCAGTAGTGCCATCGTTTATAGCGTTTGAAAGAGAAGTAATATCGTCACTGTTGGTTGATATATTGCCTTCAGTAGTCGTAACACGTGTTCCAAGGCTTGAAATCGCGTTTGCATTGGCTGTAAGGCCGGTAGACGTATCATTTATTGCATTGGTTAAAGACGTTATGTCACTCGTATTTGCTGAAATATCACCTTGAGCAGTAGAGACAGACGAAGACAGGCCGCTAATCGCAGTAGCATTAGTCGATATGCTGCCGCTATTCGAAGAAACACTGTTCTGTAGTGCAGTAATTTCAGATGACTGCGAGCTAATTGTGCCCTCAGCTGATGAAACACGTGTATCTAATGAAGATACAGCAGAGGCATTTGCTGCTACACCCGTTGTTCCGTTGTTTACGGTGTTCTGTAGATTTGTAATATCAGTTGTTTGACTGCTTATTGTACCTTCAGCTGATGTAATCCTCGTATCTAAGCCACCAACCGCAGTGTTAAGTGCGGAAACACCTGTGGTGGAGTTGTTTACCGTGTTACTCAAGGCCGAAATGTCACTAGTTTGTGTAGTGATAGTGCCTTCTGCATCAGTAACGCGGCTGTCTATACCTGATATAGCGGTTGCGTTAGCCGCAACACCTGTAGTCGAGTTGTTTACTGTGCTACTTAAAGACGAAATATCGCTGCTGTTCGTGCTTATAGAGCCTTCAGCGGACGTTACTCGTGAATCAAGTCCACTAACGGCAGTAGCTGTTGCTGCAACCCCAGTAGTTGAGTGATTTACTGTGTTTTCTAACGCTGTAATGTCGGTTGTGTTTGTAGATATCTCACCTTCAGCGGATGAAACACGTGTCGTTAAGCTGGCTAAACCAGTAGCAGTGGCAGACACCCCTGTCGTTGAGTTATTTACGGTATTCTCAAGGTTTGTGACATCCGTCTGCGTAGACGAAATGCCGGTCTCGTTAGCTGATACACGTGTGTCTAATGCGCTGAGAGCAGAGTTTATAGCTCCCACACCTGTTGTGGTGTTATTTACGGTAGTTTCTAGCGCCGTAACATCCGTCTGTACAGTTGCAATACTGCTTTCAGTGCTTGTTACACGTGAAGTGAGAGTGTTTAGATTACCTACGGTCGCACTCAGCCCTGTTGTAGTGTGGTAAACAGCAGCCTCTAACGTATCTAAGTCGTTTGTAATTGTCGTTACATTAGACTCAGCGGTAGTAACACGGGTCGACAATGAACCTAATGCGCTTGCTGTAGCTGACACACCAGTAGTTGAGTCATTGACCGTGGTTTGTAGTCCAGTTACGTCCGACTCTGCCTGCCCAATACGAGTCAATAGACTGTTACCAACGTAAGAATTGGTAAACCCAACGAACGTCTCAATCGCACCGGCCAATGTGTCGGCAGAAGTAATTCTAGTCAGCAGATTACTGCCGGTATAAGTGCTATCAAAACCGACGAATGTCTCTAGGTTTGCTAAGTCAACTGCAGAGCCAGAACCATCAATCTGATTAGCAAGTGATGTGGTCAGCTGAGATGCAGATATCGCGCCAGTCAACTCACTGAGAAGATTTGACACATTTGTCGCAGTTGTTACCACGGTGCCTGACGTTGCGTTAAACGGACCCGGATCACCCAGCACGTTTACGTGACGTATCCAGTAGTAACGAGTTAGTCCTTCACCAATTGGATCTACAAACACCGTCCCACTTGCAACTCCAATTAGTTGTGCGTCACCAATGACATCCGAATCGTGTCGGTATATTTCTGTTTGAGAGTGCCCGCGATACGTTGGTCGATCCCAGTACAGCTGCGCAATGGAATACCCACCAACACCTACAAAGTTAGTAGGCGCTGTTGGTATTTCTGTATTACCTGTTGCAACTGGATTGGTGAAATCACCAGATGGGTTGTTTGGATCAAATGGTGTAGTCGTGAGTTCCTTTGCAAGACCTGTATCGATTAGCTCTCGCAAAGTGATCGCTCGGTCTCTCGCATCGCCTCTACGCCCAAGCCTTATATCGAGGGCTTCAGACACGCTTTCTAGGTAGTTCCTGAGCTGCGGCGATACGTCTCTAGGCGGCTGCGGAAGGTTGGGTACCTTCGTAGGGTTGACGGTTCTTATCTTGCTCATAAAGCAGCTATTTCATCCATGCTTTGAGCTAGACAAACTTCATCGATCTGCACACTGCCTTCGACTTGCACCTCCCATACTTGGCCGACTACTGCAGGTAGTCGCATGATCGGTTCTCTTAGCGTGCCTGTAGAAGCACCGTTAGGCAGAGTTACTGTCTGCGTGTATGCGTTGTTTGAGTACGAAATTGTGTAGATAGCAATCTGATTACCATCAGCCCATACCTTTACGGTGACTGGGTACGCCTGCGCATGTACTGACACCCAACCCATACTGACTGGCTTTGGGGTGACATATTGTTTTGACTTCCATTTGAGCGTTTTACTGGCAGAACCGCCACGGTACTTTTTGATTTTGTTACCAACAATGACGTATAGCTCACCGTTTTTGTCGTGCATGTATCCGCCACGTACTTCTCCGGTGTAGCTAATGGTTGATAACGCCGCTTCGCCCGCTCTTGGGTCATAGACAAAGCCACCACCGGAGTAGAAAGCAACGTAAGTGTTCTCGTGTCTAAAGGCTCTGTAAGTTGTTGGATTGAAGTCGTCATTCCACTGTTTTGGGGAGATCAACCCGTTGGTTACAACTTCGCCTTCGCCGCCCGATACGGCGACCAGACCGTCTGGCCCTGCGTAGAGCAAGTAATCGCCCATATCGACGACACTGCGCTTATTTATGCAGGCTTGTGCTATATCGAGTTTGACGGCTGTCATAGCACTAGGGTCGATACCTGTAACAAAATAAGGCGCACCGTCAGTTAGAGCTACGATTCCGTTTGTCACTGAGCCGATAGCTACAATGTCTTCCTCTAGCGTGATTCGATAGTCAACGGGCCACGCGTGGGGCAGAAACGGCTCACTAAGACAGAGCCTCTTACCTGTGAAGCCAGCAAAAACTCCGTTTGCAACAGCAATAAGCCCTTGCATAGGCCCGCTAGGATAAAGCGTTGTGTTATCGTCTGGAGGGCCGATCCAAGTATCGCTAGGCAACACCTCTCCTAAAGCAAACGACGACGTCGTGTCCGACACTGAAACCGTTGTAAAAGGCACTTCTGCTAGAAACTGAAACTGAGTGTTTGTAGAGCCAGTGTTAGAGCGATAGACGCGCTTTTTTGCCCCGGCACCAAAATTGTAGTTACCCGATGGATGGTCTGAGCTAGGCA